>Ga0233432_10000235_pt1 | contig 53194 bp, 55 predicted proteins | sample SI_122_August201_6_FD_179870 | JGI IMG/M metagenome (GOLD analysis project Ga0233432, IMG submission 179870) | Seawater microbial communities from Saanich Inlet, British Columbia, Canada - SI_122_August2016_10_MG | ecosystem: Environmental > Aquatic > Marine > Inlet | place: Canada: British... | reverse complement strand
TTGCTAATGCTGTAGGCAAAAACCCCTATCCTCCCAAAATACCCTGTCATAGAGTGATCAGATCTGATGGCAGCCTTGGTGGCTACTCGGGAAAAGGTGGTATTCAACAAAAAAGACGGTTACTGAGGTTAGAGAAGGTCTTGATTAAATAGCGGTTTGTATGCATCAAATGTTTAAATTAATCGCTTAAATAAACACTTTTAAGATATTTTAATCCTTTTCACTATAAATGGTAATATGCACCCTTCAGTTGTACTAGATATCGATCTTTGCTTAAAATAAGGTGCTCTATGGCCTTTTAAACAGTATATTCTGATAGTGCATTGCTCTAGCTTTCAATGATACCAATACTTTTAAAAGATTAAAAAAAAGATGTTTTTTACAGTTATATTCTCTCCCTTCCTGTGGTTTAATATTATTTATTAATGTTAAGATGTCTAAAAGTGTTCGTATTAAACAATTTTAATCAATAACAATAAATTTGATTTATTAATGTTAGTTTTTATTAATATAATGTTAAATATTAGAATATTGTTTGTCTTATTATCGCTTATAATTCAGGTTAATTAAACATATAGTAATGATTTTTTTACTATATTATAAAAATACTTTTGTTTTAGTAAATTTAATTAATAAATAATTACAATAATTTATCTTATATAATTAATCTAATACATTAATATATAGTAAATAATTTATTACTATTAATTTAACTTACTTATATAATATTCTCTCCTAGAGATATATAGACCGCTTAATACTATAATGAAAAGACCCAAATAAGTCCAATTATCAGGAAGCTCATGGAAGAAATAATAGCTGATAATGATATTAGTAATAATCTCTGTATAGCCTAAAGGAGCTAATTTTGAAGCATCAGCATATTTGAGAGATAAAATGATAAAAAGATGCGCTACAGAGGCTATAAGGCCGATTATAGCCATCATAATCCACTCATTTGGAGTTGGATTAACCCACACTGAAGGCATGAATACACTAATAATTGCTAACCCTACTACACCCGTAAATAAAAGCGTTAAAAGTGAATTATCCGAAGTACTTAATTTTCGAGTTATTACTAAATAGAATCCATAACAAACACCACAAGCTAAAGCTGCTAAAGTAGCTAAATTAACATCTATAAAGCCTGGTCTGATAACTATTAGGGTCCCTATAAAACCGACGAGTACAGCTGACCATCTTCTAATACCAACTTTTTCACCTAGAAAAAATGGAGATAAAGCTGTGCAAGTTATTGGAGCAACAAATGCAAGGGTTAATGCTTTAGGTAACGAAATAACTGATATCGAGTAGAAAAAACATAAAGTTGAAAAAGCAAGGATTATTCCTCTAATAAACTGAAGCTTTGGCCTTTTGCTCCAAACAAGAGTTTCCCTATAAAATAATACCATTAAAGAAAGTGTAAAAATAACAGTGAAAAAATACCTAGCCCAAGTGATCTGAAAAACATCCATTGAAAGACTTAGATGTTTAGCAATCGCATCCATAACTGGAACAATCATCCAAGCAGTAGCATTTAATATTATTGCCTTCATTTAAGAAGGATACTGCTTAATAGAAGTATTTTAAAGCAAAGAATAATGTAATTGGAACAGTAATAAAAGACATGACTGTTGAAACTACAATCATACTAGCAATACTATCGACAACTTTTTTAGAAGAATATAGAGATCCAACTAAATAAGTTAAAACAGCACTTGGCATCGAGCACTGTATCAATAATACACCTGCTGCAAATCCAGATAAATTGAAAATTTTTATAATGGCTAAGCCGATAATTGGGCCAATAATAACTCTAGCAATTGAAGATATTAATGCAGACTTAAATGAAAATACTTTAAATCTAGTAAGTGCTATACCTAAAGACATTAAAATTAAAAAGATAGCTGCATAAGTCAACATCATCGTTGTATTAATTAAAAAAACAGGCACCTCAATTTCATAATATAGAAATAAAACAGATATTATAATTGCATAAAAAGGTGGACTTTTAAAAAGTAAATTAAAATCTAATTTCTTACTTGCGAGAAAAACTCCTAAGGTAAAATGAAATAAAATTACCAAAGATGAAATGGTTGCAGCTATTCCAAGACCTTGAGTGCCATAAGCAAATAAACAGAGTGGAAGTCCCATGTTACCTGTGTTAGGTAAAATAAAAGGAGGAAGTTCGGTAACTATATCTTTATTCAAAAATTTAAGAAATATAATACCAGTAATTGCAAAACCTAATATAGCTATTACAGAGTACCAAAAATATTCAGCAAAAATATTAAAAGATATACCAGTTGTTGTAACCGCATAAAAAACCATTGCAGGGCTACCAATATTAGCGGCAAAGTTAGCAATAAATGTTGTATCTAATTTTGGATTTTTTTTACCTAAATAATAGCCAATTCCTATAATAAAAAAAACTGGAAATAAAACTTCAAAAAGTTTTAAATAGATATCCATTAATTGTACAATCTGATTAAAATAGGTGTTGTAAGAATATTTTTATTTTTCTTAAATATAGATAAGCAGTTATTACAATTAAGTTCAGAAGTTTTATGAGTTATTATTACAATAGTAGCTTTATTATCTTTTTTATTGGGTGTTTGAATTAGTCTTTTTACAGATATCTTATATTTAGCTAATCGATTAGTAATTTGAGATAAAACACCTGGTTTATCTTTAACTTCAAATCTTAAATATAAAGAATTTACATAATTATTTACATTATAGTGTTTTAAAGATTTAAGATTGTTAACAGATACTCCCAGGGGTTTTTTAATATTGCCTCTTAAAATAGATAATAAATCAGACAATAATGCAGAAGATGTCGGGCCTGGACCAGCGCCCTCTCCCTGTAAAATGCTTTCACCAACAGGCTTACCTTCGAGGATAACTGCATTCATTACTCCATTTACATTGCCAATATAAGATTTTTTACTGACAAGGCATGGATGCACTGTTTCAAACAAATTACCATTTTTTATTTCAGATATTCCTAGAAGTTTAATTCTTAAATCTAGTTGGTTTGCAATTTTAATATCTTTAAGATCAATCTTTTCAATTCCTTCCATCAGGCATTTATGTTTAGAAATTTTACTATTAAATGCTAATGAAGATAAAATTCTAACTTTTGCAAATGCATCAAAACCATTTAGATCTAGTTTTGGATTTCCAGGTTCCGCATAGCCAAGCTTTTGAGCTTTTTTCAAAACATCAGAAAAACTTTGATTAGAATTTTCCATCTCTGAAAGAATATAATTAGAAGTGCCATTTAAAATTCCATATACTTTCGAAATTTTGTTAGTAGCTAAACCTTCTTTGATAGATCTTAATATTGGAATTCCACCTGCAACAGAAGCTTCAAATTCAAGATTAACATTATTGAGTTCTGCAATTTTAGCCAGTTCATTTCCATGTTTAGAGATAAGAGCTTTATTTGGAGTTATTACATGAATTTTCTTTTTTAAAGCAGTTTCAATAACTTTTTTTGAAATCCCGTCTGATAAACCTATTGCTTCAAACAAAATATCAATGTTTGTTTTACTAAAAATATCTAACGGATTTTTAAAAAATATTTTTTTATTAATTTTAAATTGTCTTTTTTTATTTATATTTCTAGCTGATATGGCAACAACATTAATCTTCTTACCTGTTTTAAGTTCGATATCTTTTTTTTTAGTGTTTAGTTCATTGAGCAAATAAGAGCCTACCTGACCAAGACCTACTACTGCAATATTTATTGATTTATTCATTGATTTATATCTGGATATTTACTTTTTTTTGTATAGTCATCTATATAAATCTTATATTCATCATAAGTCATATTTGTTATGTCTTCTGACTTTTTTAATACTTCAGATAATTTTTTTTGATCTTCACTTTTTTTAACCACATCTTCTGTCCAATATTTAGAATCTTTGTTTAATGAACAATTAGTAAGAAATAAAATAATAAAAAAAATAAAAACTAATTTCATTATAAAGCAGTTTTAATTGGAAAATTAAATTTCATATTCAAATTTTGTACTGCTTGACCTGCTCCACCTTTAATTAGATTGTCTATAACCGAAATAATAACAATCTTATTTTTGTATTTAGATTTACAGACAGAAATGAAACAATTATTTGTATTAATGACATCATTTGTACTTAAAAGACTGTTTGCTTTTAAAATTTTTACAAAATCATCACTCTTATAAAAATCTTTTAGTGTTTTAATTATTTTTGACTGAGTGATACCTTTTTCTAGATCAATATAAATAGTACTTAAAATACCTCGAAACATAGGAGTTAAATGCGGTGTAAAATTAAAACTTAATTTCTTTTTAGTGAATTTTTTTAACATTTGATCGATCTCTGAATTATGTCGATGAAAGCCAACACCATAGGCGCTCAAAGATTCATATAGGTTTTTATCTTTATATTTTTTATGTACACCTCTACCTGCACCTGAATAACCAGATTTAGAATCCATTATTATATTGTTAACTTTAACTATGTTTTTTTTAAAAAGAGGAATTAAAGGCAAAAGTATTGAAGTTGGATAACAACCGGGACAAGATATTATTTGATATTCTTTTATGTCTTTCCCGTTAACTTCTGGAAGACAGTATATGCTTTTCTTAATTAAATTTACTGCTCTGTGTTTTTGTTTATACCATTTTAAATATTCTGATCCTTTTTCTAATCTAAAATCAGCAGCCAAATCAATTAAAGTGATATTTTCTGTTAAATGTTTTGAAATATCTTGCGCTTCTCCATTGGGTAATGCTGTAAAAACTACATCAACATCTTTTAAAAGTTTTTTATTAAATTTAATAATTTTTGGTAATTTTTTTCCTGAAAGAGATTTGTCATAATTAGATATATTTTTTCCTACAGAACTATTTCCGCATAGAAATCTTATGTTTATATATTTATGTTTAATTAATAATTTAATTAATTGAACTCCAATATATCCAGTTGAACCAGCAACCAATGCATTAAGCTTAGGCATAATCTATTATAACAGTTTAAAATTAAAAAAGAATTATCTTTTAGAAAATTGAAAGCTTCTTCTAGCTTTTCTTCTACCAGGTTTTTTTCTCTCAACCGCTCTAGAATCTCTGGTTGTAAGTTTTTCAGTCTTTAATGTAGATTTTAAATTTTCATCAAACATAACTAAAGCTTTAGAAATACCGTGAACCAATGCTCCTGCTTGACCAGTAGGTCCTCCCCCGCTTACACTGCATCTAACATCGTAATCTGTAGACTGATTGATTATATCAAATGGTCTTGTAATTTGAAGATGATGAAATTCACTTGAAAAATATTCATTAAATAATTTTCCATTAACGTAAATTTTACCAGATCCTTTTTTTAACCAAACTTTTGCAATTGAAGTTTTTCTTCTACCTGTAGCATATTTACTGTCTTTAAAGTCTAATTTTAGTTTTGGTGTTTTTGCAATTGTTTGAGTATTTTCCATATTAATTTCTAGCTAAGTTTTTACTGTTTAATTTCCCCAACTCAATAACTTGAGGATTTTGTGCTGAATGAGGGTGATCACTTCCTGAGTAAATTTTTAATTTAGTTAATTGTTTTCTACCTAATACTCCACCAGGAAGCATTCTTTTTACAGCAAGCTTTAAAGTTTCACCTGGTTTTTTTTCATGTAATTTTTCTGGTGTTGTTTCTTTTATTCCACCCGGATGCCCAGTATGTCTATAATAAATCTTATCTTGAAATTTTTTTCCAGTAAATTTTGCTTGTTCAATATTTTTAACTACAACAAAATCACCGTGATCCATATGGGGTGTATAAGTAGTTTTGTTTTTACCTCTAATAATTTTAGAAATCACAGTTGCTAATCTTCCAACAACAGCATTAGTAGCATCTATTTCATACCATGATGATGTTACTTGGTCTTTTTTTACAAATTTTGTCATTGTGCCAGGATTAATACTATTATTAACTGCAAAGTCAATTTGATATTTGGCTTGCATTACAATGCTTATCTGCTAAAAATATTAAGCCGATTTGATCCTATTGCGGGCATAAAACTGCTAAACAGGAATTTACACAACATTATCGGTAGGCATTTGAACTGTATTGTGCGCCTTACATTAAGTTAAAGCACTAAAAAAGGAGTAGAAATGAGTACAAAAAGAAATAATCCAGAAACTATAGCAATTCATGGTGGTGACTATAGAAGTGACCCTTCAACAAATGCTGTAGCAGTGCCTATCTATAGAACTACATCATATCAATTCGATAGTACAGAGCATGCAGCCAACCTGTTTGCATTAAAAGAGTTTGGTAATATTTACACAAGAATCATGAACCCAACCAATGATGTGTTGGAAAAAAGACTGGCGGCTCTTGATGGTGGTTTGGCGAGTTTAACCGTTTCATCTGGACAAACAGCTTCGACCTTTGCAATATTAAATGTTGCTCAAGCTGGAGATAACATTGTTAGTTCAACAGATCTTTATGGTGGAACTGTATCATTGTTTACACATACATTAAGTAAACTTGGTATTGAAGTAAGATATGCTGACCCTTCTGATCCAAAGAACTTTGAAAAAGCTATAGATGATAAAACAAGAGCTTTTTATGGAGAAACTTTACCAAATCCATATTTAAGAGCTTTTCCTATCAAAGAAGTTTCGGATATTGGAAGAAAATACAATATACCACTTATTGTTGATAATACGGCTGCACCAGTAATTTGTAAGCCATTAGAACATGGAGCTGCTGTTGTGGTTTATTCGCTAACAAAATATATAGCAGGTCACGGTACCGTTGTAGGTGGAGCATTGGTTGATGGTGGTAATTTTGATTGGACAGCAGATCCAAAAAGGCAACCTCTTTTCAACGAACCTGATGCTAGTTATGGGGGTGTAGTTTGGGGCAAAGCTGTTCCAGAACTTACAGGTGCCAATGTTTCTTTTGCAGTAAGAGCAAGAGTAACAATTTTAAGAGATCTTGGCTCAGCACTATCACCTGATAATGCATTTGGTGTAATTCAAGGCTTAGAAACTGTGGCTTTAAGAATGAAACAACATTGTGAAAATGCTTCTAAAGTTGTTGATTATTTAAAGAAACATAAAGCAGTAGATAAAGTGATTTATGCTACTGAACATAATGATGAAATAAATAATCGAGCTAAAAAATATCTCAAAGGTGGTTATGGTGCGCTAATTGGCATTGAACTGGCTGGAGGTATTGAAGCAGGAAAAAGATTTATTGAGTCTTTAAAAATGTTCTACCATGTTGCAAACATTGGTGATGCTAGAAGCTTAGCAATTCATCCAGCAACAACTACACATAGTCAACTTACTGAAAATGAGTTAGCTGCAGCCGGAGTAACACCTGGTTATGTAAGATTGAGTATTGGTTTGGAACATATAGACGACATCATTGATGATTTGGATCAAGCTTTAGAGAATTCTTCTAAAAGTAAATTAAAAGCTGTTAGTTAATTTGAGTTTTATATGTCTACAAATAGAAACTAATTAGTTTTTTCCTCATACTTAGTTATGTAGAGGAAATATAAAGTTGATAATATTATCAAAATAGAATTTATCTGGTGTAAAGATGCATAAAAGATTTTTACTCCAGATAAAATAGTAAATATCCCTAAAATAATTTGTAAAAATAAACTAGCTCCCATGAAAACCACAGGGATTCTAAAAATTTTATTCTGATCTTTAATAATAAAAAAAAGAATATAGATATAAAAACCAACAATTAAATAAGCCAAATTTCTGTGAATGAACTGAACTATAGAAGGATTATCAAAAACACTTACGTTTAAAAAATCAATAAACTGACTATCATCAGGAAAATAAGATAAACCCATCAATGGCCATGTATTATAAATTTTTCCAGCATCCATTCCAGATACAAAAGCACCTATTATTAATTGTAAAAATAATAAAAAAAGAAAAAACTTTACTAAATTGATATTTATTGAAGCATAATGAGTTTGAATTTTAGTCAATTTAAGAAAGTTCCAAAATACAACCGATAAAATTATAAAAGCTGTTACTAAATGTAATGAAAGTCTATAATGACTAACGTCCACTCTATCTATTAATCCACTTGATACCATATACCACCCAATAAATCCTTGAAAACAAACTAACAAAAAAATTAATCCATATTTTTTTAAAATCCATAAACCATTTTTAATGTAAAAAAACATAAGCGGTATTAACACTGTTAATCCAATTAATCTGCCCAATTGACGATGCCCCCACTCCCACCAAAAAATTACCTTAAATTCATGTAGTGTCATATTGTAGTTTTGTTCTCTAAATTCTGGGATAGTTTTATAAAGCTCAAAATAATCTAGCCATTTATCGTTTGTGAATGGTGGAAGAAATCCCACAAATAATTCCCAAGTTGTTATTGATAATCCTGAGTCAGTTAGTCTTGTTAAGCCACCAACTAAAATTATAAGAATTATAAGTCCAATTAATGTAAGCAACCAGATTCTTAACTGTAAATTTAAGTGATTATTCTGACTGTACATATATAAATAAATATAATAATTATTAATAAATCCAATAAATTAAATGTCGCCAAAAAATAAAAAAAAATTAGAGAGTATTCGTATAAAACTAGATAATTTAGATAATAAACTTCTAGCTTTAATCAAATATCGAACTTCTCTTGTTAAAGAAGTTCTTAAGTTAAAAGAGTTTAAAAAAGAAATAGTAGATCAAAAAAGAATTAATTTTATTTTAAATAAAATTAAAGGGAAATCTAAAAAACTTAAAATTGACCCAAAAATTACTAATCGTATATGGAAGAATATGATTTGGTCCTACATTGACTACGAGAGACGAAATTTCAAAAAGAAGTGATTACTTACTGTGAGGTGGAAGCTTTTTTTCCACAAATGTTTCGTGTTTTCTTGTAGCCGGATTGTATTTTTTAGCTGAAAGTTTTACTTTTGCTTTCTCTCCGCCAGCAGGTTTTTTTACATAGTAAAAGAAAGGACTATCTGGTTTTGACTCAGGAACTAATCTAACTTTTACGTGTGTTTTTTTTGCCATTTTATTTTAAACTTTTTAAATTTTTAACTATTTTAGAAATTTTAACTAATTTATTTCTTAAATTATCAGCTTTTATAGAATTATTTGCCATTTCGTCAAGTTCTAAAGAATGCTCTCCATTAAGTAACTTTTTAACACCATTTATAGTCATGCCTTGTTCTTTAAGAAGAAATTTAACTTTTTTGAGAAGATTAATGCAATTTTCATCATAATACCTTCTATTCGAATTTAAGATTTTTGGTTTGATTTGCTTAAATTGTGTTTCCCAAAACCTAATAATATGAGTTGGAAGTTCCCCCTTTTTATTAGATTTTAAATTTAATATTTTAGCAACCTCGCCTATTGTTTTATAGGCACTATCAGATTTATCCATTATCTTTTAAATTTACAAATTCTTTAAATTCTTTTGAGGGTTTAAATAATACAACATCTCTACTTGAAATAATTTTAGTTTCTTTGGTTTTTGGATTTCTTCCTATTCTTGATTTCTTTTCTCGTATAGAAAAAGTACCAAATTTAGATAGTTTTAATTTCTTTTCTTTTTTAATATTTGAAACAATTGATGATAAAAAATCTTCAATAAGGTTTTCTGAAATTTGTTTTGAAAAACCTAGTTGCATATAAACTAAATTAACTAAGTCTTTTTTAGTTAAGTTTATTCTCATTAAATTAAATATTTTGCTTGATCTTTTCTATCAAATTACCTTTTACAATTCTATGACAAACATCTAAGGAATTTGAAAATCCAATATAATCAGTCCCCCCATGACTTTTGACAACTGGTGAGTCAAGACCAATAAAGATAGCACCATTATATAGCCTTGGATCTAGACGTTTTTTAAATTTATTCAAATTTGAAATATTTAATAATGATGAAATTTTTCCAATTATTGATCCTGTCATAGCCTTCTTAAGTTCACTAGTGATGAAGTTTGCCGTACCTTCAGCTGTCTTTAAGGCAACGTTACCAGTGAAACCATCAGAAACAATTACATTAACATTCCCATCCATTAAATGATTTCCTTCTATGTAACCTGAAAAATCATAGTTTTCTGTTTTTTTATCATTTAAAGCTTGGTAAGTTTCTTTAATAGTTTCATTTCCTTTAATTTCCTCTGATCCTATATTTAATAAACCAACATTAGGTTTTTCACTTGGGTATAATGATGTGTAAAGAGAGGCACCCATTATAGAAAAATCTAATAAGTTTTTAGAGCTGCATTCTATATTTGCACCTAAATCTAAAACAACACTCATTCCTTTTTTGTTTGGCCAAAGAGCAGATAATGCGGGTTTGTCTATATTCTCAATCATTTTAAGATTGAGTTTTGAAATAACTAATAAAGCACCTGTATTTCCAGCTGACACAACAATATCAGCTTCCTTTTTCTTAACACTATCAATGGCAAGCCACATACTAGTATTTTTTCCTCTTTTAGCACCTTCAAGTGGGCTGTCAGTACTTTTAACTACATCTGTAGTGTGAATGATTTCAAAATGATCTTTATTTACTTTGTTATTAATAAGATTATTAATTTTATTTTGATCACCAAAAATCTTATAAAATATATTTTTGTTTAATTCATGATTAAGAATAATACCTTCAATAACTTTATTTGGTGAGTTGTCACCACCCATTGCATCAACTGCAATTTTAATCAGATCTGTCATTTTAGATTTTTTATTATTCTTTTGGGTCTAAAACTTGTCTTCCCTTGTACATACCAGTTTTCAAATCTAAATGATGAGAAAGCCTATACTCTCCAGACTTTTTATCTTCAACAATATTTTTTGTTGAATATTTCATCGTTTGAGCTCTTCTCATTCCAGTTCTGGACGGGGTTTGTTTTCGTTTTGGTACAGCCATAATTATGGGTTACTTACACTTTTTAAATAAGAATTCAAAGTTTTTTTTGATAAATTTTCATCAAATAACTCAAAATAATCAAGTAAATGATCAATTTTAATAAAATCAGTTAAAAAAATTGTAAACTTTTCTATTTTTTGCAATCTTGTTAAATTGTTCCAGAAATGAATTTCTGAAACCATTGAGTGAAATAGATTTATATAATCTTTCATCTTTTTATTAATAGATTGGTCACCATAACCAATTTCTCTAATACTAAGCTCAAGTTGTCTGAAGTTGAAATCATAAATTTCTTGTAAAATAATCTTATTTTCTTCGTTTTTAAAATTTTTTAAAAAAAAAGCAAAATGTAATAAAAATAAGGTTAATCGATCTGAAAAATTATCTTCTCTATTTAAAGATTTATATAAGTCTTTATTTCTAGTGTAATTAATTAAATTGTTATAAATATATAGATATTTTTCACTCATGATAAAAATATTATATATAATTTTTCTTTCATTAATAGTTGCAAATTGTTCAATTAAAAAAGTTGTTAAACATCACGGTGTACCTTTTTTAGAAAAAAAACAATCTTCATTAATTGTAAATAAAACTAATAAAAATGACATAATACAAATATTAGGAAATCCATCTACAAAAAGTAAGTTTGATAATGACTTATGGATCTATATTGAAAGAAAGCAAACACAATCAAAATTAATTAATTTAGGTAAAATGAAAATATATAAAAATGACGTCCTAGTATTAGATATAGACAATTATGGAATTCTTAGGAGTAAGCAATTTTACAACAAAAATGATATGAAAAAAATACAAAAGGTAGAAGCAACTACAAAAAGAGGATTTAAAAGAAATACGTTTGTTTATGACTTTATGTCTAGCATGAGACAAAAGATTAATGACCCTCTTGGATCGAGGGCCAAAAAAAGAAACGAAATTAACCAGCGATAACTGCTAATAAAAGCAAAGCAACAATATTGGTAATTTTTATCATTGGGTTAACAGCGGGACCTGCTGTATCTTTATATGGATCACCTACAGTATCACCAGTTACAGCAGCTTTATGAGCTTCTGAACCTTTTCCACCATAATTTCCATCTTCGATATATTTTTTAGCGTTATCCCAAGCACCTCCACCAGCAGTCATTGATACGGCGACAAATAATCCTGTAATAATTACTCCCAACAACATGGCACCAACTGCAGCTAATGCAGCTACTTGGCCACCAATTAAAAGAATTATAAAATAAAGAACAACTGGAGATAAAACAGGCAATAAAGATGGTAATATCATTTCTTTAATTGCTGCTACAGTTAAAAGATCAACTAATTTAGCATAATCTGGTTTTTGTTTTCTCTTCATTATACCTGGGAATTTTTTAAATTGCCTTCTAACTTCAACAACTACAGCACCACCTGCTCTTCCAACAGCTTGCATTCCCATTGAACCAAATAGATAAGGTAACATTCCACCAATTAACAAACCTACAACTACGTAAGGATTAGATAAATCAAATGTTACAACTATACCCTCTAATTTAGAACCAGCTACATTTGAGAAATGTTTAATATCTTCAACGTAAGCTGCGAATAGAACTAAAGCTCCTAGACCAGCTGATCCAATCGCATAACCTTTAGTAACAGCTTTTGTAGTGTTACCTACAGCATCAAGAGCATCGGTAGTTTTTCTAACTTTTTTATCTAAGTTAGACATTTCGGCAATTCCACCGGCATTATCAGTTACTGGGCCATAAGCATCCAATGCAACAACCATACCAGCAAGAGCTAGCATAGTAGTAACAGCGATTGCTATTCCAAAAAGACCAGCGATCGCATTAGTAGCTAAAATTCCAGCAACAATAATTAACGCAGGGACAGCAGTAGCTTCCATAGAAACAGCTAAACCTTGAATAACGTTTGTACCATGTCCTGTTGTAGACGAAGCAGCTACAGATTTTACTGGTCTGTAATTTGTACCTGTATAATATTCAGTAATCCAAATTAACAATCCTGTAATTACTAGTCCAATTATTCCACAGTAATATAAACTCATACCATTAAAACTTTTACCATTAACATTATATTCTGTAGCAAAACCTATTACATAATCAGTAACTGGATACAAAATAACTATTGAAGTAATAGCTGATACAATAAACCCTTTATATAAAGCATTCATTACATTTTTGTCTTTTCCAAGTTTAACAAAGAAAGTTCCTAGTATTGAAGTTATAATACAAGCACCACCAATTGTTAGAGGGTAAATCATCATGCTCATGTCACCTTGAAAGAAAATAGATGACAAAACCATAGTTGCAACAATTGTAACAGCATATGTTTCAAATAAATCAGCAGCCATACCAGCACAATCACCAACATTATCACCAACATTATCTGCAATAACAGCAGGGTTTCGTGGATCATCTTCTGGAATACCAGCCTCAACTTTACCCACTAAATCTGCACCAACGTCAGCACCTTTTGTAAAGATACCACCGCCTAGTCTTGCAAAAATAGAAATTAGAGAAGCCCCAAAACCTAGAGCAACAAGTGCATTAACAATTTCTCTTTCATCAATGTTAAATTTTAATAAATAGTAATAATAAACAGCTATAGATAATAACGCTAAACCAGCAACCAACATACCAGTTACAGCACCCGATTTAAATGCTACTGATAAGCCTTGAGCCAGCCCTTTTCTAGAGGCTTCAGCTGTTCTAACGTTAGCTTCAACAGAAACTAACATTCCAACATAACCAGCTATACCAGATAATGTAGCACCAACTAAATATCCCAAACCAACTAAAGGACTAAATGCAATACTTACAATTACTAAAACAACTACACCAACAATAGCTATTGTTTTATATTGTCTAGCTAGATAAGCCTTAGCTCCAATTTGAATTGCAGAGGCAATTTCTTGCATTTTGGCATTACCTGCACTTTGATTTAAAATATTTTTACCAGTAAAAAACCCATAAACTATGGATAATAAACCAGCTCCGATTGTGTATAATAAAATAGTCTCTACTGTTGTGCTCATATAAACCTTAAGGTTGTTGGTTGTTAAATTTTAAGCCCGGACAATACAAAAAAAGCTAAAAAAGACAATAATTAACTTTTAGAATTGGTGGATATAACCAGAGCTTTTAATCAGTAAAAGCTGACCTTTTTTATCAATAATAACCGGTTTTTCATTAATTCGTCTAATTTTGCCAATTTTTGATATTTTAATACCTAGTTTCTTTGATGTACTTTTAATGATTCTAGATTTATCAACACCAGCTGTAAATAAAATCTGATAATCATCACCATTAGATATAAAATTTAATTTTTTAAGATTGTTTGTTTTTAAATATGTATTTAAATTTCTAGATACAGGAATTTTTTCTTCAAAAATTTTATAGGATAATTTTTGCTTGTTTAGCATTTTTCTAAGATCATCAATCAAACCATCAGATATGTCTATTGACGAATTAGCAAATTTTAATAATTCTTTAGCTAATTTAATATGAATTTCAGGTTCAAAGTATTTTTTTACAAAATATTTTTTAAGTTTTTTGTTTGTTTTAATCTTGTTTTGTAAAATTTTTAAACCAATAAAACTATCCCCTAGATTCCCTGATACATATATATCATCATTATATTTAGCCTTATTTCTATAAACAATATTTTTTGAATAACCTACTGAGGTAATAGAGAAACTTAGTTTGTTTGAAAAAGTTGTATCACCTCCACATAAAAAAATTCCATATCTATCTTGTTCTTGTTTTAATGAGATAGAAATTTTAGACAAATTCTTATGTGTAAATGTTTTTTTATTCCCACTACCTGATATGAAATAATATTTTGGCAAAACACCTTTGCAAATTAGATCTGAAATAGAAGACCTTATTATCTTTTTAATTACTAATTCAGGTTTTTTAAAATCAAGAAAATGAGTTCCTTCATTATAAGTATCTATTGAAATCACTAAAGATTTTTTTTTATCGAAAAAAACATCATCGTTCAGATCTAGTGAATACTTATTAAATTTTGATAATTTTGAAAAATATTTCCTAATTAAATCAAATTCATGCATTTTTTGTTCTTAACTTTTTTCCAACATTATCTAGTAAGGCATTTAAATATTTTGTTTGGGAGTCTTCTAAGAAAAAATTTGATGAATTTAAGTATTCTTTGATTATGATATTGATGGAGATATTTGGTTTATATAAAAATTCGTAAGTAGCTGCTTTTAAAATAGTTTGAAAGACTTTGTCTAGGTTGTCTAAAACAAACTCATCACCAAGTTTATTGTTTAATTCATCTAATATTAAATCATTACGCTCAATAGTGCCAAAAACTATATCTTTTATAAACTTTTTAAATCTGTGCTTTGGAAAATCAATACTATCATCCTCATTATAAAATTTACCATATAGTTTTTGAATTATGATAACTCTTGGGTTATTTTTTGGATTAAAATGAGTTTTCATTTTTGTGATAAAACTGAGTTTACCGCAACTGCTGCTTCACCACCTTTTTTTCTTCGTAATTTAGCTTGTTTCATATTTAAACAAGTTATAATTCCATTTCCGATAGGTTTTTTACTAAGAACTGACATATCCATGATCGCATTAGTTGAAGCTTGTGAAATAAAATCAAAATGTGGTGTTTGACCTTTGATAACACATCCAAGAGCCAAAAAAGCATCGTATTTTTTAATATTTTTGGAAATAGTTACAGGTATCTCAAAAACCCCAGGTACTCTAATAGTCTTAACTATATTTGATTTTGGGATTAATCTTAATGCACTATCAAGAAGACCTTTGGCTATATCCTTATAATAATCTGCCACAACTATTAGGTATTTTTTTTTCATTAAATAATTTCTTGTTTGGTAATTCTTATACCATAACCCTCTAAACCTATAACCTTTTTAGGAGATTTTGTAATCAAGGTCATATCTTTAATTTTTAAATCTTTTAATATTTGAGCACCAATGCCATAATTTCTAATAAGTTTATCTTTTCCCTTTTTATAAAAATCCTTATTTTTGTAGTCTTTAAGAGTTTGAGTAACTGATTTAAGATTTATATCTTTTATAAATACCAGAACACAATTATTAAATTTTTTAAAATAATTTAAAGTTTTATTAAAAGAATTTGGTAACTGTTGATTTATAAGATAGTTTTGAACAACATTAGATGAAATTACTCTTACTCTAGGTTGAACACCTTTTTTAATTGTACCCTTAATTAAAGCAAAATGTTCAGATCCATCTAATAGATTTTCGTATATTTTAATCTTATATTTTTGATTTTTAACTTCAATTAAACTCTGTTTCTTTAATTTAATTAATTTTTCTTTTTTTAACCTATAAGCAATTAAATCTTCAATTTTACCAATTTTAAGATTGTGTTTTTTTGCAAAATTAAATAAATCTTGCCCTTTGGCCATTGTTCCATCTTCATTCATAATTTCGCAAATTACAGCTGAGTTATTTTTTTTTGCTAATTTAGATATATCTACAGATGCCTCTGTATGACCAGCTCTTACTAAAACACCGCCATCTTTTGCAATTATTGGGAATACATGACCTGGGGACACAATATCATTTTTTTTTACATTTTTTTTAGATGCAATTTTAATAGTTTTAGCTCTATCTTTTGCAGAAATTCCGGTGGTAATTCCCTTTTTTGCTTCAATAGAAACTGTAAATGCAGTTTTGTTTCGTGATTGATTGTTTGCTGACATCAAAGTTAAATTCAATCGTTTTGCCTGAACAGAGTCTAAAGCTAAACAAATTAAACCACGGCCATACTTAGCCATAAAATTTATATTTTTTGCATTAGAATTAGATGTTGAGATTATCAAATCACCTTCGTTTTCTCTTTTCTCATCATCAACCAAGATAAACATACCACCTCTCTTAGCAATATTGATAATACTTTCTATTGATGCAAAATTATTTTTTGGCATTAAAATAATTCCTAACGTATTTAGATAAGATATCTATCTCTATATTTACAAGATCATTTTTTTTGATAGTCGACAGATTTGTTTCATTGTATGTATGAGGAATAACCCATATTTGAAACCCTTTTTTTGAAAGTTTTGATATTGTTAGGGAAATACCATTTACACATATTGATGCTTTTTCAATTAAGTTTTTTCGTTCTTTGATCGGGACCTCGAATTCAAATAAATAAGATTTATCCACCTTCTTTATATCTTTTACCTTGGCGATAGTATCAACATGACCTTGGCAAATATGGCCTGAAATTTTTGTTCCATATTTTAAAGGTAATTCAAGATTTATAACATTTTTAGTTTTTAAATATTTGAATTTTGATCTAACTAAAGTTTCATTAGAGAGATAAAATTCCATTAATTTTGAGTTATATGAAATTAACGTCAAACAAACACCATCACAAGCTACTGACAAACCTTTATCTTTTTTGGAAACATTAAGATTGCTTTTTACAAATATATTTAACCCTTTTGGTCTTTTAATAATTTTTGCAACAGTACCCTGATTATAAATAATTCCATTAAACATATTAGTTTTTATATAATGTTATTTTATCTTTACCCAAGTTTAAGTTTAAATTTATTTTTTTTTTATAATTTTTCTTTAATACATCTAAACTATTAAATTTCAAATACTCAGTTACTTTTGAAAGATTTTTAGGGCTTTTATATAAATAAAATTTATTAAAAATTCTATTTTTTAAAAGATGACTTGTTAATTCATCACCACCTTCAATTAATAAATTTCTACAATTTTGCATGTATAATTTTTTTAATATATATTTAAAATTAAACCTACCTTGTTTGTTTACTTTAGATTTAATTAATTGGATTTTTTTTTTCGTAAAATCTAAAACTTTAGATTTATCAGCTTGATTATAAAAAATTATAGTATTATCTTTATTTGCAGTTTTTATTAGATAGCTATTAATTTTAGTTTGAAGTCTATTATCTAAAATTATTCTCTTGGGTGAATATTTACCAAACTCTTTAATTCTACAATTTAATTTAGAATTATCTTTGTTTAAAGTTTTGTATGAGACCATTATAGCATCATTCTTGTATCTTAATAAATGTGTAAATTTATCAGAATGTACATTTGTAATCTTTTTATTTAATTTACTATAAATAAGATTATTTTTTGATACAGCAATTTTACCAGTCACATAAGGTAATTCATTTTTTCTATTAAAAAAATATGTTGAGTAAAAGTTATTAATTTTATCCTGAAGAAGACCTTTTTTAACTTTGATATTATTTAATTTTAAAACTTTTAAACTTTTATTTCTTACTCTTTTATCAATATCTGCAACAGAATATATGACCTCAGAAATTTTAGATTTAATAATTATATCTGTACATGGTGGTGTTAACCCATGGTGACAACATGGTTCCAAAGTAACATACATCTTTGAACCATTTAATTCATCTATACAATTCTTTATCGCATTGAATTCTGCATGAGGTCTTCCATTATATGATGTTTGACCGATAGAAATTATTTTATCGTTTTTAACTATTACACACCCTACGGATGGATTTGATCCTGTAAGTCCTAGACGAGAGTTAGCCAACTTTAAGGCTATCTCCATATAAAATTTATCTTTTAGTGAAAATTTATCTTTTTTTGTAGACATCAAGTTTGTCCACGAATTGCACAAAATCTTTTTCTTCTCTAAAGTTTCTATAAACAGATGCAAATCGGACGTATGCAACTGGATCAAGTTCTTTTAAACCCTCCATCACCATGGTCCCAATTGTATTTGTCGAAATTTCACTTTGACCTAATTCTTCTAATGCTCTCGAAATTTTACTTATAAATTTCTCTACAGTTTCTGTATCGATTGGTCTTTTCTTAAGAGCTATATAGATTGATTTAGCCAATTTATCTCTATCAAAAGTTGATTTTCTTCCATTCTTTTTTACAACCATTATTTCTCTAAACTGAACTCTCTCGAATGTTGTAAAACGTGCACCACAGACACACAATCTTCTTCGTCTTATAGCAGTACCATCTTCAGTAGGTCTTGAGTCGACAACAGATGTCTCCCCTTTTTTACATATTGAACAAATCATCTATTATAAATTCTTATATATAGGAAATGATGAAGTTAAAGAAATAACTTCATTTCTGACTTCATTTTCAACTTTGCTATTATCAGTTGGATTTTCAGAAAGTCCTTTTATTACTTTAGTTATAAGTTCTCCAACTTTTTGACATTCATTAAGACCAAAACCTCTTGTTGTTATAGCTTGTGTTCCAAGTCTAATCCCAGAAGTTATCATTGGTTTTTCAGTATCAAAAGGAATACCATTTTTATTACATGTTATATTTGCTCTGGATAAACTTTCTGCTGCTAGATTACCTTTAACTTTGTAAGGTCTTAGATCTACTAACATTAAGTGTGTATCGGTACCATCTGAATAAATCTTAAAGCCATTATTCTTTAAAGTCTCAGCTAAAATTTTTGCATTAGCTAAAACAGACTTAATATATTCTTTGAACTCAGGCTGAAGTGCTTCTAAAAATCCAGCAGCTTTAGCGGCTATCACATGCATTAGTGGCCCACCTTGATAACCAGGAAAAACTGCTGTATTAAATTTTTTAGCTAAATCTTCATGATTAGTTAAAATAATTCCACCCCTTGCACTTCTGAAAACTTTATGAGTTGTTGAAGTGACTACGTGAGCATAATCACATGGGTTTGGATACCCTTTTCCAGCAACTAAACCAGAAAAATGAGCCATATCAACCATCAGGTATGCACCAACTTTATCTGCTATATCTCTAAATCTTTTAAAATCAATTACTCTTGAATAAGCACTACCACCACAAATTATTAATTTTGGTTTATTTTCTAGAGCAAGTTTTTCAACATTATCGTAATCAATGAGCTCTGACTCTTTATCAACATCGTAACCTATTGGATTAAACCATTTACCTGACATTGAGATTTTTAATCCATGAGTAATATGACCACCAGAATTTAAACTCATTCCCATAAATGTGTCTCCTGGATTTAATAATGCTAAAAATACAGCACCATTAGCTTGTGCACCTGAATGTGGTTGGGCGTTAGCAAATTTACAATTGAATAATTTTTTTAATCTTTCAATAGCTAAATTTTCAGCTACATCAACGTGTTCACATCCGTTATAATATCTTCTACCAGGATAGCCTTCCGCATATTTGTTGGTTAAAACTGAACCTTGAGCCTCTAATACAGCTTGTGAAACAATATTTTCAGATGCTATCAACTCTATATGCTGTTGTTGTCTTAATAGCTCATCTTGAATTGCTTTGTATAGTGCAGGATCTTTTTTAGATAAACTATCTTCAAAAAAACTTTTATAGCTGTCATTTAAATAATTTTTTTCACTAGACATAATTAAATCTTTTTAATTCTTTTTGAATGTCTGCCACCTTCAAATTTTGTATCTAAAAAAACACCCACACAACTTAAGGCATTTTTTTTGGTTAATAGTCTAGACCCTAATGTAATGATGTTTGCATCGTTATGCAATCTTGATAATTTGGTAGATTTTAAGTTAAAACATTGAGCTGCACGTATATTATTATGTCTATTTGCCGCAATATTCATTCCCATACCAGAGCCACAAACTAAAATACCAATATTATTTTTATTTAACTTAACTTTTCTAGCAACTTTATGAGCAAAATCTGGATAATCTACTCTACTGTCATTGTAAGGACCCATGTCTGTAAATGATAATTTTTTATTAGATAAATAAGATTTTATAGCTTCTTTTAATTTAAAACCAGCGTGGTCAGATGAAATAAATATTTTTTTCAAATTAGTTAAATTTATAATCTAGAACACAAGCAACAAGATGAATTCTATTTTCTTCTCCACCATTAAATGCATTATGATATTTAGTGTTATTAGTGACCCAAACTGATCCATCAGCAGGCATATGTTTTGCAACATTATCTATAACCATTAAACACCCAGGATTACTAATTATTGGTATATGTAATCTTGGCTCAGGATCTCTATGCCAACTTAATGTTGATCTTGGCTCTTTTAGTAAAATTCTAACACGACCCAATTTATATTTTGAAGACAATACATCATAAACTTCTTTAAAATATGTGTTTTCATAATCTTTAATAAATTCTGAATATGCAGACTCGTCAACTTCAATATCTCTTGAAACTTCTTTTCCTGACTTATCAGGCTTAGTCCAATACACGCCTCTGGCTTTATTTCCCTTTATAGAGTCTGGATCACCAGGTATTTGAGTTAAAGAAATGGCTCCAAAATGTGTTACACCACCACCATCATCAAATTTTTTTGTTTGAACAATTTGATTGTACGCTTCATGTAACTTTGAAATGTCAAACTTGATGTTTTGTTTTTGAAAATCGCTAAAATCTAAAAGCTTATTTTCTTTTTTTATATTTAAGTCTACAACTTTTGTGTTATCTATGCTCATCGGAATTGTTTTGTACTTATTTTAATATATATTTGTATAATACATTTGTCGCATTAATAAAGTGATTTAAAACATGATTACAGGAAGATATCCAAACTTAAGACTAAGAAGAAATAGGAAGGAATCTTGGTCAAGACGATTGACTCAAGAAAGTACGCTAAGTCCAAATGACTTTATATTACCTATATTTTTAATAGATGGTTCCAATAAAAGAGAGTCTATATCAACAATGCCAGGGGTTTATAGATACTCAATCAATAGAATATCTCAAATTGTGGATAAAGCCATTAAAATTGGGATACCGATGGTAGCTCTTTTTCCTAAAACTAGAAATAGTCTTAAAAATGAAATTGGCTCAGAATCACTTAATGAAAATAACTTGGTATGTAGAGCAATTATTGAAATTAAAAAAAGGTATAAAAACAAAATTGGTATTATGTGTGATGTGGCACTAGATCCCTACACATCGCATGGCCACGATGGATTAATTAAATCAAATCAGATTATAAATGATGAAACAATAGAAGTTTTAATTAATCAATCTTTGTTACAAGCCGAAATGGGATGCGATGTGTTAGCTCCATCAGACATGATGGATGGAAGAATAGGAAAAATAAGAAAAGCTCTTGATAAATCAAACTATCAAAATGTTCAAATATTATCTTATGCTGCGAAATATGCTTCAAGTTTTTATGGACCATTTAGAGATGCAGTAGGATCTAAAGGATCATTAAAAGGAGATAAAAAAACATACCAGATGGATTTTAGAAATAGTGATGAGGCTTTAAGAGAGGTTGCTCTAGACATTAATGAAGGAGCTGACATGGTGATGGTAAAACCAGGGATGCCTTATTTAGATATTATAAAATCAGTAAAAGAAAAATTTAAAATACCAGTATTAGCTTATCAAGTATCAGGAGAATACAGTTTGATTTCAAATGCTATTCAAAAAAAATTAATAAATGAAGATGCTATATTTGAAAGCCTGGTGGCTTTTAAAAGAGCTGGAGCTAATGCAATTGTTAGTTATTACGCAGACAGAATAGACAAAATTTTAAAATAATTATGTTAAAGAATTGATAAATAACAATCTACTATTTGGATAGTTCAAATTATTTGGCTTTAAAATTGTTTTATCTAGATAATCACCAACTAATTTTAATCCACTCAATAAAACTTTTAAATCATTAACTTCCACATCTTTTTCAATTAGAAAATTAGGGACATATTTTTTTTCTGTTGATGAAATGGCATAATAAATAGTTTTGTCTTCAACAATATCTTTTTCAACAAGATTTTCTAATTCTAAATCATAACCAATCACTTTTAGTAAATCTAATTCCCAAAAAATATATTTTTTTAACCAGTCTTTATCATTTAATATTAAAAAAAGATTTTCAATTATTTGATAAACTTTAATATTTGATTGAGAGTCAGCAGTAAGAATTTTAATTAAATTAATTGCAGATGTAATACATGACAATTTTTGTTTATGATCAAAATATAATGGACTGTGAGCATTCAAAATCTCTACTTTAAAATAACCAATTCTATTATCACTTTTAGAGCTATAATTTACATGTAATCTATTGCCTATTTGTAAATAATTTTTAATTTTTTTTGAAGTACCCCCAAAAATTATACCTGAAATTTTTCCTCTATCTTTTGTATATATCTCAGCAATTAAAGAATTTTCACTATATCTATTTTTGCTTATTAAAAAACCTTCATCTATCCAGTTCATAATTTTATCATTTAATACTTTTTAAACATTCTATTGCAGCATTTTGTTCAGCATCTTTTTTTGATTTACCAGAGCCAAAAAAATATTTTGTATTAGGTAACTTAACTCCTATTTTAAACAATGGTTTGTGTCGAGGTCCAGTATTAGAAATTAGCTTATAAATTGGAAGCTTTTTAAAATTTTTTAACGTTAACTCTTGTAAAGTTGTTTTTGCATCTATTTGGGTAATAACACTTTCCTTAATATGATTTTTCCAAAGATCCAAGATTACTTTTTCAGCTACCGCTAAGTTTTTATCAAGGTAAATTGCTCCAATTAATGCTTCACAACTATCAGAAATAATTTTGTCTTCAATTTTTATTTTTTTATTATTAGGATTAAAGGTTAAAATATATTTTTCTAAATTAATTTTTTTTGCAATTTGTAAACACGTTTTTTTATTTACTAATGAGGCAAATTTTTTATCAAGTATACCTTCTTTTTCATCTGGATATATTTCTAAAAGTTTTTTAGCGATTACCAATCCTAAAACTCTATCACCTAAAAACTCAACTTTTTCATTATTATTTTTTGTATCAAAACTTTTGTGAGTGAGTGATTGAATTAGTAAATCTAAATCTTTGAATTTAAAATTAATTTTTTTTTGTAGATCTTGATAATTAATTTTCATTAATTAATTCGCTCAAATGTTCTATTAAATCTAATAGATTTATGCCATTTCCAGAATGCAAAAATACTACCTACTTTTCTATCAGATGAAAAAAAAATAAATTGAGCTTTACCAACTAGATTATCTTTGTGAACGTATCCAACACTTGATAAAAATCTACTATCTTTGGAGCAATCCCTGTTATCTCCTAAGAAAAAATAATGGTTTTTTGGAACTTCGAATACATCGGAATTCTGATAAGTGTAATCTTTTAAATAGACTGTATGAAATTTTTTTCCATTTGGAAGTTTTTCTTCAAACCTAAAAACATCAATTGATCTATTTCCACAATTTATTTTTAATTTATTTTTAATTTTTGATTTTAAAATTTCACTATTATTTAAATATAAATTAGCATCAATAAATTGAACTTTATCACCTGGTAGTCCAATTAATCTCTTAATATAGTCAGTCCTATTATCTGCAGGCGTTTTAAATACTACTACATCACCTCTATCTGGACTGTTAAAAAATATTCTTTTATTTAAAATTGGTGGGCTAAACGGTAATGAATGCTTACTATAGCCATAAGAATACTTAGTTACAAAAAGTCTATCTCCTACTAACAAAGTAGGTTCCATTGATGAAGAAGGAATATAAAATGGTTGTATAATTAAAGATCTAATTACTACAGCTATTACCAATGCATAAAAAAGAGTTTTTATGTTTTCAGAAATAAAGTCTTTATCTAACTTCATATTGATTGGATTATAGCAAAAGCTGTTGAATATTCTTTTTCATCTGAAATAGATAAGAAAGAATTAAAATTTTTAACTTTAAATTCTTTTTTAATTATTTTAGTTATTTTTTTAGAATCTGAATAATACGGTTTACCAAATTTATCATTCATTATCTCTATATCTTTAAAATTTAAATCATTTCTAAATCCAGTGCCTAAGGCTTTAGCAAAAGCTTCTTTAGCAGCAAATCTTTTTGAAAAGTATCCAATTTTGTTTTTTGAAGAAGCTGATAATTTAAGTTCATTGGAACTGAAAATTCGATCTCTAAACTTATGATTTTTGATCGAATTTTTTATTCTATCATTTTTAATTATATCAACACCAACACCTAAAATTTTCATAAATTAATTTTTTATAATACTTTTAAATTTTTTAATTACTTTTGAAAGACCAATAAATATAGATTCACCAATTATAAAATGTCCTATATTAAATTCTTCAATCTCTTTAATTTTGTTTAATATACCTGTTGTTTTATAATCAAGTCCGTGGCCAGCATGGACTTCTATATTAAGTTTACTTGCCAAGATAGAGCATTTCTTAATTCTATTTAATTCATTATTATATTTTTTTTTTGACTTTACCAAGTTCGATAATTTTCCGGTATGAATTTCAACACAATCTACATTAAGTTCTTTTGATAATGTAATATCTTTAATCGATGGGTTTATAAATAAACTGGTCCGAATTTTTTTCTTTTTAAACTTTTCAATGATACTTTTTAATCTTTTTTTATTTTTTATTATATTTAATCCACCTTCTGTGGTTATCTCTTTACGGTTTTCAGGAACAAGACAAATATAATCTGGTTTAATTTTGAGCGCATTATTTACAATCTTATCATTCATGGAAATTTCAAGATTAACTAAGACTCTTTTTGTTTTGCAAATTTTTTTTGCATCTAAATCATTTATGTGTCTTCTATCTTCTCTCAAATGGATAGTTACTGAGTCAGCACCCATTTTCATAACTTGTAAAGCTGCATAATATGGATCAGGATGATTTTCTCCTCTAGCATTCCTTACGGTAGCTACATGATCAATATTTACCCCTAATCTTTTCACTTAATAAATCTACTTCCAGGCGTGGTGATAGGCATTGACTTTAGGTCATGGGGTAATTGGTTTTCAGTATATGTTGGAACATCAATTTTTAAATGTGATATAATTCCAGTCTTAATCCTAAGCGATTTTTTAGTTGATCTATCTATTATGGAAGCAAAACCTATGAGTTTTGCATCAGCTTTTTTTATTAGTTTAACACATTCTAAGCTTGATTTTCCAGTTGTTATAACATCCTCAATAATTAAAACCTTTGCACCTTTTTTGATTTCAAATCCTCTTCTTAATTTAAATTTTCCACTAACACGTTCACAAAATATTGTTTCTTTTTTTAAAAGTTTACCCACTTCATAACCAATGATTACACCACCCATAGCTGGAGCTAAAATTAAATCAATATTTTTATGTTTTTTTTTAATTTTATTGGCTAGAGATTTGCATATTTTCTCAGCTAAAAATGGAAAACTTAAAAGTTTTGCACATTGAATATATTTTGATGAGTGTAAGCCAGAAGATAGTACAAAATGTCCTTCTAAAAGAGCATCAGTCTTTTTTAAAATATTTAAGGATTTTTTGAGTGAAAGCATTTCTTTTATCTTCGTGTCTAATTATCTTAAATTTTATACCTTTTTGTTTAAGCTCTGCAATAAAATTTGTGAAGTTTTTAAGGTTCGTTATGATTAGTTTGAATTTAAAGTTAATGTATTTTGTACTTTTACCTGCCATTTCAACATTTGAAATATTAAGTTTGTGACTACCAATCAATGAACTTATATCCCCTAACTGACCTGGCTGATCAGGTAATGAAATCCATAAAGTAGTGTTATATTTCTTTATTTTTTCCTCTTTTTGCTCCCCTTTATCGTGCCAATATCTTCTAATAGCTGCTCTTGCTTTTCCTGTTTTTGTTATTGGTATCCAGTGTAATGAAGGTGATTGATTTTTAGATGTAATTATATTTACCCTATCTCCATTTCTTAATAATTCCTGTAATTCAGATTTATTTCCATTAATTTCACATCCTATTGCAGTGTTACCTATCTTTGTGTGTACAGCGTATGCAAAATCAATTGGTGTTGCATCTTTTGGTAATTTTATAACTGAGCCTTTTGGAGTAAAACAAAATACATTTTCCTGGAACATTTGAAGCTTTGTGTACTCATAGGAATGTTCAGGATTTTCATTTTTTTCGATAATTTCAACAAGATCCTTTAACCAATCATATTCTTTCCAACTTAAAGAATTAAATTTTTCTGAAGATTTATATTTCCAATGAGAGGCAACTCCTCTTTCAGCAAATTCATGCATCTCATTTGTTCTAATTTGAATTTCAATTGGTTTTTGATTGGAGCCAATGACAGATGTATGTAGAGATTTATAGCCATTAATTTTAGGTGATGATATGTAATCCTTAAACTTACCTGGAATGCAGTTCCATTTTTTATGAAATATACCTAGTGTTTTATAACATTCATCTACCGACGAAAGTGTAATTCTAAATCCAATTATGTCCGTGATTTGTTCAAGTGAAATTCTTTTTTTTTGAACTTTACGCCAAATTGAAAAAGGAGTTTTTTCACGACCATGTATTTCTGCATTAATATGATTTTCATTTAAAATTGAACTTAATTCAAAAGAAAGAGACTCAAAGAGATCTTTTTTATCTAATTTAATTTCATCAAGTCTATTTTTAATTAATTTTCTTGCTTCGTTATTTAAAATTTCAAAAGATAAATCTTCAAGTTCATCTCTTATTCTGTGCATACCCATTCTATCAGCTAAGGGTGCATAAATTTCCATGGTCTCTTGTGCTATACGTTGTCTTTTTTCCTCTTTTGGAATTGCTTTAATCGTTCTCATATTGTGAAGACGATCAGCAATTTTTACTAATAAAACTCTTATATCTTTAGATGTAGCTAAAATTAATTTTCTAAAATTTTCTACCTTTGAATTTAAGCCAGCAGTATTTTCAAATACAGATATTTTTGTAACACCATCAACTAACTCAGCAATCTCATCACCAAATTCGTTTTTAATAGTTTCATAAGTAGCGAAGGTGTCTTCTATTGTGTCATGAAGTAAACCTGTGGTAATTGTTGCACTATCAAGTTTTAGTTCAGTCAAAATATTAGCAACCTCTATAGGATGTACTGAATACGGATCACCTGATGCTCTTTTTTGATTTTGATGAGCTTTAACAGCAAAATTAAAAGCTTTATCTAATCTTTCTGGATTTAAAAATTTATTATAAATTTTAACCTTATTTATTAACTCATTAGAATTAAGCATATTTTATTATAACATTAATTCAAATTTGTTTAATAGATCTAATATCTTTAATTGGTAGGGAAAAAATTAACTTTTTTATGTTAACTTTTTTAATTGGGTGAACCCACTCTTTTTCGATTTCAAATAAAGGGAATAAAACAAAATTTCTTTCATGCATTCTTGAATGGGGAAGACATAGTTCATCTTTCAAAACCAACCCATCAAAGTCAATGATATCTATATCACAGATTCTTGGTGAATTTTTGGGAGATTTTCTTCTGCCTAATTTAGCTTCAATAATTTTACATAAATTGATCATTTCCTGAGGTTTGTGCTTGCAGCTAGCTTTTAAAACAATATTTATAAACTTTGGTTTTTTTGGATCTGGCCATGATGGGGTTTCGTAATAATTTGATACAGAAATAAAATTTATTCCATTTACCAATAAAAGTGATTTTGCTTTTTCAATATTAATAATTCTATTTCCTAAATTTGAACCAATTCCTAAAAAAATATTTTTAGCTCGATTTTTTGATATATCTTGCTTTTTCACGGTTCCAATCTCGATTTTTTTTTGTAGCTCTTTTATCAAATTGCTTTTTTCCTTTTGCAACAGCTAATTCAACTTTAGCTTTTCCTTTTTTAAAATACATTTTAGTGGGAACAATAGTAAATCCATCCCTTTGCATTTTACCAATTAATTTATTAATTTCTTTTTTATTTAGTAAAAGTTTTCTTTCGTCAGTTGGATTGTGATTTGAATAACTTGCCTGTTTATAGGCTGATATATGAGAATTTATTAAAACTAATTCACCATTTTTTTCTACAGCATAAGAATCTGCTATATTAACTTTTCCATCTCTTATAGATTTTATTTCTGATCCTTTTAAAACAATTCCAGCTTCTAAAAGATCTTCAAAAAAATAATTAAAACTAGCTTTTCTATTTAAACAAATAATTTTTAAACCAGGATTGGTTTTTTTGTTCATTAAATCAATTTTGCTGATTCTAAAGCTTTTTTGATAACAGGTTTAGCATTTTCAGAAGTTTTGACCAAAGGCAATCTAACACCATCATCACATAAATTCATTAATTTAGCAGCATACTTAACTGGACTCGGGTTACTTTCAATAAACATTGCACTATGCACTGGTTGTAAAATTTTATCTAATTTTGCAGCTTCAGCAATATCAATTTCATTATTTGAAACTGAGAGTTTTTGAAAATCAGAACAAAGCTTAGGTGCAATATTTGCTGTCACGCTAATAGTGCCAACACCACCTCTTTTATTAAACTCAAAAGCATTATCATCATTGCCGGTCAATTGAATAAAATCTTTTCCCATTTTAGTCAATTGTTGGTCAACTCTATCAAGATCACCTGTAGCATCTTTCACACCTATAATGTTTTTTAATTCAAATAGTCTTGCCATTGTATCAACTGACATATCTATTACTGACCTACCAGGTATGTTATAAATTATAATTGGAATTCCACATTTGTCATTAATAGCTTTATAGTGTTGATACAAACCCTCTTGAGTTGGTTTATTGTAATAAGGCGTAACAACTAAAGCACCATTAGCACCAACTTTTTCAGCGTGTGAGGTTAATGAAATAGCTTCTTCTGTAGAGTTAGATCCTGTTCCTGCTATGACAGGTATTCTTCCATTGCTCTCTTTTATACATAAATCAATAACTCTTTGATGTTCATTATGGTTCAAAGTTGGTGACTCTCCTGTAGTTCCGGCAGGAACCAGACCACTGGTACCATTATCCATATGAAAATGAATTAATTTTATATAAGCTTCTTCATCAAGACCATTATCTTTAAATGGTGTTATTAAAGCAACATTTGATCCTTTGAACATAAATACTTATAACATAGTTTATAGATTCATATACTAAAACATTATGCTTAAAATATTATTATTTATTGGATTGTTGATAACAATTTTTTTAAATTTTAGTTATGCTTCGGCTGAAACATCTTTAATAATTCCTCTAAAAAAACCCTCCCTTACTGATATAGAAATAAAGAAAAAAATATCTCAAAACATTTTAAAACCTTTAAAGAAACCAAGTAAAAACAAAAATGTTAAAGTTGAACGAAAAGAAGTAGCTGAAATAAAAAAGACAAAAAAAGATAAAAAATTATCATTTAAAATTCCTAAAAAAAAGCCTGCTATAGCTGGATTAACTAAGTCTAGAAGTGTCAAAATTTCTAAATATTATAATAAAAAAGATTTTAATATTGCAAAAAAGGCAATATCTGAAATGCAAAAAAATAAGTGGTCTTCGTCACTTAAAACTGCAAAAAAAGCTAAGGATAAATCAATATATAATTTTATCCAGTGGCGATACCTTTTAACCACAGGAAATCAGGCATCATTTTATGATTATAAAACTTTTATAGATAAAAATAGCCAATATCCACGAATTGATAGATTAAAGTACCTTGCTGAACATAAGCTATCCACATCAAAAATATCACCAAAGAAAATAATTAATTGGTTTGGTCAAGCAGAACCGTTAAGTGGATTTGGAAAAATGATACTTGGAGAAAGTTATGCTCTAACTGGTAACAAAATAAAGGGAACAAATTTAATAAAAGAAGGATGGATAACTGCAAAATTATCTAAAAATGATTTAAAATTTTTTAGAAAAAAATTTAAGAAATATTTAAATGCAGAGGATTATATTAATAGAGCTGATTATCTAGCTTGGGATGGCAAATATTGGGATCTTAGGAGATTAACAAGATATCTACCTAAAGATTATGAACTTTTATATACGGCAAGACAAATTTTAATCAGTAAAGGCTATGGTGTTGACCAAGCAATAAAAAATGTACCAGAAAAATTTAAAAATAATGCAGGATTAAATTATGACAGATTAAAATGGAGAAGAAAAAAAGGTAGAGTGGACGCATCTGCAGAAATTTTACTTAAAATTAGAAATGATAAAGATTATTTAGTTAAGCCTGAAAAATGGTGGAAAGAACGTGAAATAATTTCACGAGCACTTATATACAAAAAAAAATATGAAATAGCATATAAAATTTCAAGTAATCATGGAATGACAGAAGGTTCTGAATTTGCAGCTGCCGAATGGATGAGTGGCTGGATTGCCCTAAGTTTTTTGAATGACCCACTAATTGCAAAAGATCATTTTCGAAATTTTTATAAAAATGTAAGTTATCCTATTAGCACATCTAGAGGTGCTTATTGGCTTGCAAGATCTTATGAGAAATTAGGTAATAAAGCACAATCTAATAAATGGTATGTAGAAGCATCAAAATATTTAACCACATATTACGGTCAGTTAGCTTTTTTAAAATTAAATCCAAACGGTAAATTTGAACTTAAAAAAGATATGGAAGTTGATAATAAGTATCGTTATATATTTTTTAATAAAGAACTTGTTAAAATTGTTTATCTCTTAAATGAATTAAAAAAAGACAAATACACAAAATTCATTTTAAGACATCTTGCTAATGATAATATTAACAAAGGGAGTGAGGTTTTAGCTGCTGAACTTGCAACAAATATTGAAAGATATGATTTTGCAATACAAGTTTCGAAAATAGCCTCTTATCAAAAAAGATTTCATAACCAATTTAATTATCCAATTATAAGCACTCCCAAAAATATCAATGGTCGAAAAATTCCTGAAAGTGCTTTTATCCTATCTATCATCAGGCAAGAAAGTGAATTTGATTTGAGTGCTAATAGTCACGCAGGTGCAAAAGGTTTGATGCAATTAATGCCTTACACGGCCAAGCTAGTTTCCAAACAAGCAAAACTTCCTTATTCAAAATCAAGACTTACTACTGATCCTGAATATAACATTAATCTAGGTTCTCATTATATTGCTGGTTTAATTTTACAATATGATGGTGCCTATCCTTTTGCTGTAGCAGCTTATAACGCAGGACCTAATAGAGTTAAATATTGGAAAAAATTAAATAAAAATCCTCAAAAAAAACAAATCAATTTTGTAGATTGGGTTGAGTTGATAAAATTTAGAGAAACAAGAAACTATGTTCAGCGTGTTTTAGAAAACTATAATGTTTACAGATATATCTTGGAAAAAAAACCTATACAAATGAAAGACTTTTTTAAGGACCATCCCCTATTTTAATGGCGGAAGAGGAGGGATTCGAACCCTCGGTACAAGTTTCCTCGCACGGTCATTTAGCAAACGACTGGTTTCAGCCTCTCACCCACTCTTCCGTATGACATAGTGTATTAAGTGATTGTATTGAAAATTCAATATTTATAAAGTAATTATTCGATAATAATGAAAAATAAGTACTCTGTATTTTCGCTAATCAAAAATGCTTTCTCATACCATGAGAATTGGCAAAGAGCATGGAAAGATCCTTTGCCAAAAAAAGAATATGATGCTGTTATTGTTGGTGGAGGTGGTCATGGTTTAGCGACCGCATATTATTTGGCAAAAAAACACAATATGAAAAATATTGCAGTTGTTGAAAAAGGTTGGATTGGTGGAGGAAATACTGGAAGAAATACTACCATAATTAGATCAAATTATTTGTGGGATGCAAGCGCAGGGCTTTATGATCATGCATTAAAAATTTGGGAAGGTTTATCTCAGGAACTAAATTATAATGTAATGTTCAGCCAAAGAGGTGTTATGAATCTTGCTCATAATCTTCAAGATGTCAGAGATTTAAAAAGAAGGACTCATGCGAATAGATTAAATGGTATAGATGCTGTTTATTTGAGTACTGAAGAAGTAAAAAAATTTTGTCCAATAATTAATACATCACCGGATATCAGATATCCTGTTCTAGGCGGAACTTTACAACGAAGAGCTGGAACAGCAAGACATGATGCTGTTGCTTGGGGTTATGCTAGAGGAGCAGATGAAATGGGTGTTGATATAATTCAAAATTGTGAAGTTAAAGGAATTAAAAGAAATCTTGATACTGTTGAAGGTTTGGAAACAACAAAAGGTTTTATAAAAACAAAAAAAATTGGCGTTGTTGCCGCTGGTCATTCAAGTGTTGTAGCAAATATGGCTGGTATAAAATTGCCTCTTGAAAGTAAACCATTACAAGCATTGGTTTCAGAACCTGTTAAACCAATTATTGATACTGTAGTTATGTCTAACGCGGTGCATGCTTATGTTAGTCAATCAGATAAGGGTGAACTGGTAATTGGCGCAGGAACAGACGACTACGTTTCATATTCGCAAAAAGGTAGTCACCAGATAGTAGAAGGAACATTAAATGCTATTTTAGAACTATACCCTATTTTTAGTAGAATGAGAATGTTAAGGCAATGGGGAGGTATTGTGGATATTTGTCCAGATGCTAGTCCAATATTAAGCAAGACCTCTGTTAAAGGATTATATTTTAATTGTGGCTGGGGAACAGGTGGATTTAAAGCAACACCTGGTTCGGGAGATTTATTTGCGCACACTATTGCTAATGATGAACCTCATAAGCTAAATGCTGCATTCAACTTAAATAGATTTGTAAGCGGAGACCTTGTTGACGAACATGGTGCTGCAGCGGTTGCTCATTAATGTTTATCATAAAATGCCCATATTGTGGTGAGCGGGACCATCAAGAATTTAAAGCTGGTGGAGAAGCGCATATAGAAAGACCAAAACAACCAACAGAATTAAGTGATGATGAATGGGCAGAGTATTTGTTTATGAGAAAAAATATTAAAGGAGTTCAATTTGAAAGATGGAATCATGCACACGGGTGTAGAAAATGGTTTAATATGGTGAGAGACACATCTAACGATGAGATAAAATTAATTTATAAAATGGGCGAAAAACCTCCTTCAGAATAATATGCCAACAAATTTAAGAGTTCAATCGAGTGAATTTATAGATGAAACTGTTAGAGTTTCTTTTAAATTTAATGGCAAAATTTACTACGGATTCAAAGGGGACACATTAGCTTCTGCTCTACTCGCTAATGATATTCATTTAGTTGGTAGAAGTTTTAAATATCATAGACCAAGAGGCATAATGACTGCTGGATCTGAAGAGCCAAACGCAATTGTTCAGGTAAATGATAAAACTAATAGAACCGAACCAAATGTAAGAGCTACAGAGCTAGAGATATATGAAGGACTAGAGGCATCTAGCCAAAATTGTTGGCCAAGTGTAAATTTTGATATTGGAGGAATAAATAATGCAATTTCAGCATTTTTACCCGCTGGATTTTATTACAAAACATTTATGTGGCCAGCAAGCTTCTGGGAGAAATATGAATTTTTAATTAGACATTCAGCTGGTTTAGGTAAATCCCCAACAGATAGAGATCCTGATATTTATGATCACAGATATGTTCATTGTGATGTATTGGTAGTTGGAGCTGGTATATCTGGAATTTTAGCTGCTAAAAATGCTGCAAAAAATAATTTTAAAACATTATTGGTAGATGAAAAAAATGAATTGGGAGGATCAACTATTTATCAAAATAGAGAATTTAATAAAATTGAAAACCAAAGTTCTTCGGATTGGATTAAAAAAGAAATTAAAGAATTAAACAATATCAGAAATCTAGAAGTTAAAACCAGAACAAGCGTTGCGGCATTTCATGGATATAATTATTTATTAGCAAGAGAAAACTTGACAGATCATTTAGAGAAAAAAAATAAACAAGGTAAAATTAGACAAAGATTATTAAAAATTAGAGCTAAAAAAGTTATTCTTGCAACAGGTGCATTAGAAAGACCACTTATCTTTAACAATAATGATAGACCTGGGATTATGCTTTCTTCAGCTATAAAAAAATATGCTGATTTTTATGGTGTAGTTTCGGGTAAAAAAAATGTTTTTTTTACTAATAATGATAGTGCTTACGAAACTGCCTTATGCCTTCACAACAAAGGTATTAAAGTTGAGGCAGTTATTGATATCAGGGAAAGTTCAAATTCAAAAATTATAAAAGCAGTTGAGAATGTGGGTATAAAAATTCATTGGTCTCACACAATTGTAGATACAAAAGGTTATAAAAGACTAAATTCTATATCGGCAATGAAGCTGTCTAATGATGGTTTGTCTGTAACTGGAAACAAAATAGATATTTCTTGTGATTGTCTAGGTGTAGCTGGAGGTTGGACCCCTGCTGTCCATTTATTTACACAATCAGGTGGAAAACTAAAATTTGATGAAAACAATAAAGTTTTTTTACCAAACAAATATCCATCTGATCAATTAAGTGTTGGATCTTGTAATGGGGATTTTAAGATAAATGAAATTGTAAATAATTTATCAAATAATTTAAAAAAATTTTTAAAAATTGAAAAAACAGATTTTGACAACTTATCTATAGAAAGTGAAGAGGATAATTCAAAAAGAAATATTTGGTTATTGCCATCAGATAAGCCAATAGGAAAAACAAAACCATTTGTTGATTACCAAAATGATGCAACAGCAAAGGATATTAAGCTTGCTCTAAGAGAAGGCTTTAGATCAATAGAACATGTGAAAAGATATACAACAACTGGTATGGGTACTGATCAAGGTAAACTTGGGAATATGCATGCACTTGGAATAATTGCTGATACAGCTGGTGTTAAAATGGGTGAGCTTGGAACCACAACATTTAGACCTCCTTATACACCACTAACTTTTGGAACTATTGTTGGGCGTAATGTTGGAGAGTATTTTGATGTATTCAGAAGAACTCCTATGAATGATTGGCACATAGAAAATAAAGCTGAATTTGAAAATGTTGGTCAGTGGAAGAGAGCTTGGTACTACCCTATTAAAGGTGAAACTATGCATGAAGCTGTTCAAAGAGAAAGTGTTGCAGCAAGAGAAAGTGCCGGGATATTAGATGCATCAACATTAGGTAAAATTGACATTCAAGGTAGTGATGCATCAGAATTTTTAAATAGGATTTATACAAACGCTTGGTCAAAACTTGGTATTGGTAAGTGTAGATATGGTTTAATGTTAAACGAGGATGGCATGGTTTATGACGATGGCGTTACTACAAGACTTGGAGAAAATCATTACCTGATGACAACAACAACCGGTGGTGCTGCAAACGTTTTAGGTAAACTTGAAGATTACCTACAAACTGAATGGCCTGAACTTGATGTTTATTTAACTTCTGTAACTGATCATTACGCTACAGCTAGTATTTGTGGTCCAAATAGTAAGAAAATATTAAATAAAATTATTCCTGATCTAGATTTATCTGAAGAAAGTTTTCCTCATATGTCATTTAAGAATACTCAAATTGGAAATATTAAATGTAGAATAATGAGAATTAGTTTTACTGGAGAACATAGCTATGAAATTAATGTTCAAGCAAATTATGGAAAAGCTCTTTGGGAAAAATGTATGGAAGCAGGTAAAGAATTTAATATAACTCCATATGGAACTGAAACTATGCATTTACTACGTGCTGAAAAAGGCTTTATTATTGTTGGTCAAGATACAGATGGAACGATGACCCCTATTGATCTTCAGATGGATTGGGTTGTAAGTAAAAAGAAATATGATTTTATTGGTAAAAGATCACTTTATAGATCGGACACTATGAAAGAAGATCGTAAACAATTAGTTGGGCTTGTAACAGATGATCCAAATATAGTTTTAGAAGAAGGGGCACAAATAGTCTCGGACCTTAATCAGTCTCCTGTCAATATGCTCGGGCACGTTACATCAAGCTATTACAGTCCTAATTTAAAAAAATCTATTGCCTTAGCCGTTGTTAGAGGTGGAAAAAACATGATGGGGAAAAAATTATTTATTCCAATGGAAAATAAAACGATTAATGTAACTATTTCAAATTCAATTTTTTTTGATGAAGAAAATAAGAGGTTGAATGCTTAATTATAATTCTCCAATTAATAAAGCAATTAAACATAATGATATCTCTATTAAAGAAATTTCACCTATAATGAAACTTAATCTAAGAGGAAAAAAAAGAGAATTTTTTACTACAGTTGGTAAACATTTAGATATGATTTTGCCTACAGAAGCAAATACTTCATCATCAAGTTCTAAGCTTACTTCTATTTGGCTAAGCCCAGATGAGTGGATGATAATATCCAACGAGACAAGTGAAAAAGATACAAATAAATATGATGTTGAAGAAAGTTTATACAACAGTGTTTCAAAAACAAATTTAGGTGGTGTAATTGATGTTACAGATCATTTTGTAATGCTAGAATTAGAAGGAAAAAATATTTATGAATTATTTGCATCTGGTAGTCCATTTAATTTTAATGAATTTAAAGAAAAAAAGGGATCAACGACACAAACCCTACTAAATAACATAGATGTTATAATAATTAATAAGGGTAAAAATTTAGTTAATTTATTTGTTAGGCGTTCATTTTCAGAGCATTTGTGCTCATGGATTAATGATAGTGCGTCAAGGTTATAAGGTTATTTTTAATCATTTGTAGGTAAAAAGAGTTATGAAAAAACTTATCTTACTTGCACTAATGGTGCTTTTACCCCTTTCAGTTAACGCAGAGTCTAAACTAGATCAGATATTAGCATCTGGTGAATTAAAAGTTGGAACTACAGGTGACTGGGATCCAATGACCATGAAAGACCCAGCAACAAATAAATATAAGGGTTTTGATATTGATGTAATGAATGAATTAGCAAAAGACATGGGTGTAAAAGTTACTTTTGTTCCAACAGAATGGAAAACTATCGTTTCAGGAATTACTTCAGGTAGATATGATATATCAACAAGTGTTACTAAGACCCCTAAAAGAGCAGAAGTTGCTGGTTTTACTTCTACATATTACAAATATGGAACAGTACCGCTAGTTCTTAAAAAAAATTTAAACAAGTTTTCAACTTGGGATTCTTTAAATAAAAATGGTGTTAAAATAGCTACTACACTTGGAACTTCTCAAGAGCAAAAAGCAAAAGAATTTTTCCCAAATTCTACTTTAAAATCAGTTGAAGCCCCAGCTAGAGATTTTCAAGAAGTTTTAGCAGGTAGAGCTGATGGAAACATTACAAGTTCAACAGAAGCTAATAAACTAGTTATTAAATACCCACAATTAGCAATAGTTCAGGATGGTGAAAAAAATCCTGCTTTTCTAGCTATGATGGTTCCAAAAAAAGATAGTGTTTGGAATGAATATGTAAGTAACTGGATTGAAAAGAAAAAAAGCTCTGGTTTCTTTGAACAGCTGTTAGCTAAATATAACCTTAAAAGTTTATAATCAATTAGATATTAGCAATTAATTATCTATAATTTTAAGAGTGAAAAATATATTTTTTTTACTCTTAATATTTCCCCTCACTTCTTGTACAAATCAAGAACTAGGGTGGTTTATTATTTCACCTAATAATGTTGAGGGATTAACAAATCTAAAATTCTTATTAAGTGGATTAACTACAACAATCTTTATCTCTGTAGTGTCTATTATTATATCTATGATATTGGGTTTTATTGTTGCCATCCCCTCTTTAGCAAAAAACAAATTTTTAACTTATATAAATATTGGTTATGTTGAGATTGTAAGAGCTGTTCCATTATTAGTTTTAATTTTATGGATCTACTATGGTTTACCAATAATGACAGGAATTAGCTTTAGTCCGTTTGTTTCTGGAATAATTGCTTTAGCTATAAGTGAAAGCGCTTTTCAAGCTGAAATTTTTAGGGCAGGAATAAATTCAATTAAAAAAGCACAATGGGAAGCTGGAAGTTCATTAGGTTTAAATTTCTTTAAAAGATTAAGGTTAGTAATACTTCCTCAAGCAATAAAAAATATTTTACCTGCTATTGGAAATCAATTTGTTTATGTTCTTAAAATGTCATCATTGGTTTCTATAATTGGTATCGGTGATTTAACTAGAAAAGCTAATGAATTAGTTGTTACTACCTATAGACCTTTAGAAATCTATACTTTCTTAATATTGGAGTATTTAGTCTTAATATTAATTGTTTCTTTCTTTGTAAGAAAATTAGAGAAAAATTTAAGAACAGATTAAATATTAATTTTTTCTTCTCCAATCCCATGGATAATCGAATTCCATCGACCACATACCAAATTTATTTGATTTGGCATAATTTTCATCAGGTATAAATTTTTTAGAATACCTTCTATAAGCAAATGCATAGCCACTTCTAACTAAATAACTTGATAAACTATCGTTATTTACAAAACACTCGGCTAAAGTTCTTTTATATCGATCTTGACCTTCCTTTACACAGGAAACATTATTATTAGCAATCTTATCTATAAGAATTTGTTTGGCCATTATTCCACATGGTATTTTAACCCCTTGCTTAATACAGGTTTGTTTTAATTCTGGAGTATCAATACCGCTAAACCTAATTTTCTCTCCATTTACTTTAATGGTATCTCCATCTGTTATCTTGATATCTTGAGATTTAATATCTGAGTATGTGAAAAAAAATATTAGTATGGAAATACTAATAACTAAAATGGCTTTTCTTTTGCTTAAAAACATTATTTAAAAAATACCCAATGAAAATTATTAAAGCAATACCCATTACCCAGTTAGTAACCATTATTGTATAGAATATATCATTATAATCGCCACCTCTAATATTAATCACATACCATAAAGCTAAAAAAGGAAATGCAGTTAATCTAAGAATACTTAAATAAAGACTATAGATAGGTTTTTTAAGAGCTTGAAACACTGCTGTTGTGATAAAGAATACGGGATAAATTGGACCAATTAAAGCTGCAACCTTAAGGTAAAGCGCTCCATGTTTAATTGCTTCTAAATTATCTGTAAATTGAGATACAAAAAATTCTGCTCCAAAAAACAATATAAATCCTGCACCAACCATAAAAGATGAGCCAAATAAAAGAGCCTTTGTATATAATTCTCTTATACGATTAAATTTCTTTGCACCAAAGTTTTGCCCACCGATTGAAAGTACTGCTGTATTCAAACCAATAACGGGTAATAAAAAAACTTGTTCAACCCTTAGAGCAGAACCATAGCCAGCTGTTGCCATTTCACCAAACTGTCCTATAAAATATAAAATATTAAATATACCAACTCCTATGAAGAGCATACTAAACATTATAGGAAGTGCTTGAGAAAATAATTCTTTCAACATATTTAATTTAGGAATGAAGCACTGTATGTATAAATATTTTCTTAATTTACATGAGTTAATTTTATAAGCTAAATAAAATGTTCCAATGGATTGAGAAATTACTGTTGCAATAGCAAGTCCGCCTATACCAAAGGCAGGTATAAATCCATAACCCCAAATAAATAATGGATTTAAAAAAATATTTAAGAAAAAGCTAAAAATTAATACATTTCTGTAGCTCTTAGTATCACCTTGAGCATTTAGTGCGCCATTTAAAGAAATTTGTATCATTACGATAAAAGTACCGTAGAAAATTATATCTAAATATTCTCTTGTTAAAGCTATGCTTGAAACATCAGAGCCCATTACGCCTAAAAGAAAATTAGAAACATTTAATCCAAATAATGTGACTATAACAGAGGTTAATATTGCAAAAATAACTGATTGAGCAATAAATAGTGATGCCTTATTAAATTTTTTTTCTCCTAATAAATTACCTATACAGGCATTTGTTGCAGCACCTATACCTACACCAACAGCTATGATTACAAAATATATAGGAAATGATTTAGCTATTGCACCTATAGCTTCAGCTGAAATTCTACCCGCAAACCAAGTATCGACTAAATTGTAGAAGGTCTGGAACAAAGAGCCTACGCTTGCAGGAATTGTTACTTTTCTTAGAAGATCCCAAATAGGGTCTTTTGTTAAATTTATTTGTTTAGACAATATTTTTTATTTAAATTCTTTCTGGAATATATGCTTTGATCCACTCTTTTTAGCAAGGTTTATTTGTTTCTGTCTCATTCTAAATCTGGCTTTTTGAGTATCAGTTAAATCATCGTGACAATTTGGGCAAGAAACACCTTCTTCATATTTTTTAGATTTTTTATCTTTTACTGAAATTGGTTTTCTGCAACCGCTACACATAAAGTAACTTCCAACTTTTAACCCATGTTTAAGACTGATTCTGTTATCAAAAACAAAACATTCACCTTTCCACAAACTATCTTTTTCCTTAGTTTTTTTAAGATAATTTAAAATGCCACCATTTAATTGGTAGATATTTTTAAATCCTTTTTTTTTTAAATAAACAGAAGTTTTTTCACATCTAATTCCCCCAGTGCAAAACATAGCAACAGGCTTGTCTTTTTTAAGTTTGTTTAGGTATTTAGGAAAGTCTCTAAAATTATCAACATCTGGGTTAACTGATTTTTTGAACGTCCCAACATTAAATTCAAAAGGTTTTCTTGTATCTATTATATGAGTGTCTTTTTTTTGAATTAATTTATTCCATTCTTTTGGATCTAAATGTGTATCCAAACTTCTTTCTTTAGAATTTAAAGTTAAGCTCATAGGAACGACTTCTTTTTTAATTTTTACTTTTGGCTTATGAAAAGGTTGAAAACTAGATTTGGATTTATTGCTATTATCAAATTCTTTGAAGGAAAATATTTTTTTTAATTTATTAATAATACTTTTAATATCATTACTATCACCAGATATTGTTCCGTTTAAACCTTCATTTGCAATAATAATAGTTCCCCTAATTTTCTTTTTAATTAAAAAATCTTGAAGTAATTCTTTATTTTTTTTTAAAGATCTAATCTTTATAAATTTATAGAAACCTAAAACTTCAAACATTACAAAACTCTACAAACCGTCATCCCGTCCCCTAAAGGCACTATAATTTGTTCCACTCTTTTGTCATTTGAAACATATGAATTAAATTCTCTAATATTAACAGTGTATTTATCAAGATTATCTTCATCTGCAACTTCACCATGCCACAGAACATTATCAATAATTATCAATCCACCTTTATCTACTAACTTTAAAGATCTTTCATAATATTCCTTATAATTCATTTTATCCGCATCAATAAAAACCATATCAAATTTATTATTTTTTAATTCATCTAAACTTTCTAGAGCAGGTTTTATTTTTGTTTCAATTTTATGATCTTGATTTGCTTTTTTGAAAAAGTTTAAAGCAACTTTGTTTGTTTCTTCATTTTTATCAAGAGCTATAAGTTTTCCATCATTAGGAAGTGCGAGTGAAATTGAAAGTGCACTTAGACCTGTGAAAGTTCCAATTTCAAGTACATTTTTAATATTAGAAGTTTTTATAATTAAGTGTAGAAAATGACATTGTGATGTTGCAACTTGCATTCTCTTAATATCACCAAGTGAATTGTTGTGATCTATTATCTCTTGCTGAATAGGATTAAGCTTTAAGCTAAAATTATCTATGTATTGTTGAAGTTTATCGTTAATTTTTAGGTTCGTACCCATGGCCTTTTAAGTCCTTTGTGTCTACCAATTTCACCAAAATTAAAGTTTCTTCTTTAATATCTCATTTATTAACTGAGGGTTAGCTTTACCGCCGGAAACTTTCATTGCTTGACCCACAAAAAAACCAAATAATTTTTCTTTTCCATTTTTGTATTCAATAGCCTTTTCTCGATTATCATCAATTATCTTATCAATTAAAGCTTCTAGTGCTTTAGGGTCACTCTCTTGTTTTAAACCTTTTTCTTCAACAATTACTTGAGGATCTTTGTCTCCATTCAACATTAATTCAAATATTGTTTTAGCTATTTTTCCAGAAATTGTTCCATTTTTAATCAAATTAATTAACTTAGCTAAATTTTTTGCACTTATTGGACTTTCAGATATTTCTAAATTTTTATTATTCAAGACAGCAAATAATTCACCCGTAATCCAGTTAACAGCTAATTTCATATCACGGTTCTTACCCATTTTTGCAACAACTTCTTCAAAGTACTTTGCGGTATCAATATCAGATACTAAAATTGTAGCTTCATAAGCAGATACTTTAAATTCATCTATAAATCTTTTCTTTTTATCGTCAGGTAATTCTGGAATATCCACTTTTAATTGATCGATAAATTCATCGCTGACTTCTAATGGTAATAAATCTGGATCTGGAAAATATCTATAGTCATGAGCATCTTCTTTAGATCTCATTGATCTAGTTTCATTTTTTTTTGTATCAAATAATCTTGTTTCTTGGTCAATCGATTTACCCTCTTCAATTAAATCAACTTGTCTATTTGCTTCATAATCAATCGCCATTTGCATAAATTTAATTGAATTAACATTTTTAATTTCACAACGTGTACCAAGATCTTTAGAATCTTTTAATCTGACAGAAACGTTAACATCTGCTCTTAAAGAGCCTTCCTGCATGTTACCATCACAAGTACCTAAATATCTCATTATGGATCTGAGTTTTTTTATATACGCACTTACTTCATCTGGGGTTCTAAGATCAGGTTTACTTACTATTTCCATTAGAGCTACACCCGATCTATTTAAATCTACTAATGTATTTTGTGGATCCATATCATGAATACTTTTTCCAGCATCTTGCTCTAAATGAAGTCTTTCAATGCCAACCTCTTTTTGTCCATTAGGCATATCTAGAATCACTGTTCCTTCACCTACTATGGGGTATTTAAATTGAGAAATTTGATATCCTTGAGGAAGATCAGCATAAAAATAATTTTTTCTATCAAAAACTGATCTCTTATTAATTTTAGCTTTTAAACCAATACCTGTTTTTATTGCTTGTTTCACACAGTATTCATTAATTACAGGTAACATTCCTGGAAATGCAGCATCAACTAAACTAACTTGGGTGTTAGGTTCTGCTCCAAATTTTGTTGATGAAGATGAAAATAATTTTGAATTAGATGTTACTTGCGCATGCACTTCAAGACCAATAACAACTTCATAAACGTTATCATACCTTTCAATTAGATATTCTGAATTTTCTTTAGGCACTATTTAATCCACCAATCAGTGATTTTATTTTTAAAATTAATTTTATCCTCCATTGCATATGCTAAATTTAAAATTTCTTGTTCTTGAAATGCTTTACCAATAATCTGTAATCCTAAAGGATATCCTGATGCGTCAAGACCTGCTGGTATAGATATAGCTGGCAAACCTGCTAAATTTACAGGTACAGTAAAGATGTCATTTAAATACATTGAAACTGGATCATTTTTCTTTTCACCTATCTTAAATGCTGAACTAGGTGTTGAAGGTGTTAAAATAGCATCTACTTTTTTATACGCTTCATCAAAATCATTTTTAATCAACTTTCTAACTTTTTGTGCTTTTAAGTAATAAGCATCGTAATATCCTGATGATAAAACATAAGTTCCAATCATTATTCTTCGTTGGACTTCAGCACCAAAACCTTCTGATCTTGTTTTTTCATACATATCTATTAAGTTTTCGCCTTTAGCTCTAAAACCATACTTGACACCATCATATCTGGCTAAATTTGAGGAAGCTTCTGCGGGAGCAACTATATAATATGTTGGTAAAGCATAACTAGTGTTAGGTAATGAAATATCAATTATCTCCGCACCACAATCTTTTGCGTATTCAATTCCTTTTTTCCATAACTCTTCAATTTCTTTTGGCATACCCTCTACTCTATACTCTTTGGGTATTCCTATTTTTTTTCCTTTAATATCTTTTGATAATTCTTTGCTATATTGACTTCTTTTAAAATCTATTGATGTAGAGTCTTTGTTGTCATAAGAGCTAATTACTTCTTGCAACAATGCACAGTCCTCAACATTTTGTGACATTGGTCCCGCTTGATCTAATGAAGATGCAAAGGCAACTATTCCATATCTAGAACAACTTCCATAAGTAGGTTTTAAACCTACTGTTCCTGTAAAAGATGCTGGTTGTCTTATTGATCCACCAGTATCAGTTCCTATCGTAATCGGTGTCAGCTGGCCACTCACTGCTGCAGCAGAACCACCAGAAGATCCACCTGGTACCAATCCTTTATCAATTGGGTTTTGAACATTTCCATAGAAACTTGTTTCGTTTGAGGATCCCATGGCAAATTCATCGCAATTTAATTTACCAAGCAAAATAGCTCCTTCGTTCCATATATTTTGAGTTACTGAAGACTCGTAAGTGGGAATAAAATTTTCAAGAATTTTACTACCTGCAGTAGTTCTAATATCTTTAGTACAAAAAAGATCTTTTACTGCCATTGGTATTCCTGGGAGTTTTAAATCTAGATTGGGTTTTTCATCAAATTTTTTTGATTTATCAATTGCATTTGAAAAATCTTCAGTGATATAAGAATTTAATTCTTTTGATTTTTCAGAACGATCAACAAAAGCTTTGGTAACTTCCTCAGAGGATAATTTTTTTTCTTTAATATTTTTTACTAATGAAGTTAATGATTGTGAAGTTATATCAGACATTATTCAACAACTTTTGGAACTACAAAAAAATCCTCGTTATCTTCAGGTGAATTTTTTATAATTTGTTCTCTTATATTTTGATTTTTAACTTCATCAGATCTAAATTTTAAAGTTGTTTCAGCAACAGATGTAAGTGGTTCTACATTGTCAGTATCTAATTCATTCAATTTTTCAATAAATTTGAAAATTGAGTTTAAATCACCTGCAAGCTTTTCAGCTTTTTGTTCATCAACTGAAATCCTTGATAGTTTTGAAATATGTTTTATTGTTTTAAGATCAATGCTCATATGGTATTTAAATATGTCGCAAACTATCACTTAAGTTAAAAATATACAATATGATCGCTATTGAAGATTTAAAAAAAAAACAGGCTGAACCCTCTAGATTAATTGGATTAGATCTTGGCTCTAAAAGAATTGGTGTATCAATATGTGATGAGAGGCAATCTATAGCCACCCCCTTTAAGACAATTGCTAAAACAAATACAAATGAGTTAATTATTCAATTAAAAGAGATAATTAATGAGTATGATATTAAAGGAATTATAATTGGCAATCCTCTCAATATGGATGGTTCTTCAGGTAGATCTGCGCAATCTGTTAACGATGTTTCAGCTAATATAGATAAGGCTATTGGTATAGATGTGTGCCTTTGGGATGAGAGGCTTTCTACCGTCGGAGCTTTTAATCTATCTAGCCAACTTGATGTTAATGTGAGCAAAAGAGAAAAAAATATAGATCAAAATGCTGCAGCTTTTATACTTCAAGGAGCAATAGATTTTTTAAACAATTAATACTTGCCATGACATTACTTTATAGTTATAGAGTTAATTTTAATGGCATCTAAAACACATAAAGCTATTAAAATTTCCCAAAAACATTTGTTAGGTATTCAAGATTTATCAATCAATGATGTGAATTTGATTTTAGATGAGTCACAGTCATTCATTAAGCTTAATCAAAGTAAAAATAAACGTTTAAATATTCTTAATGGAAAAACACAAATTAACTTATTTTTTGAACCTTCTACTAGAACACAAAGTTCATTTGAATTAGCAGGTAAACGTTTAGGAGCAGATGTCATGTCAATGAATATGGGAAACTCGGCAATTAAAAAAGGTGAAACTTTAATTGATACAGCAATGACGTTAAATGCGATGCACCCTGATATAATTGTCATTAGACACCAAGACTCAGGAGCTTGTAACTTATTATCTCAAAAAGTTAATTGTGCTGTACTAAATGCTGGTGATGGTCGAAGAGAACACCCTACTCAAGCTTTATTAGATGCCTTAACAATAATTAACCGAAAAAATAAAATTCAAGGATTAAAAATTGCAATTTGCGGTGACATTCTCCATTCAAGAGTTGCAAGATCAAATATTTATTTATTAACTATGCTAGGCGCTGAAGTAAATATTATTGCACCAACAAATTTAATGCCAAAAGAAATTGAAAAATTTGGAGTCAATACTTTTACTAACATGAAAAAAGGGCTTAAAGATTGTGATATAGTAATGATGTTAAGACTTCAAAACGAAAGAATGACTAGTTCATTTCTTTCCTCAAATAGAGAGTACTATGAGTATTATGGTTTAACTCCAGACAAACTTGATCATGCAAAATCAGATGCAATTATTATGCATCCTGGTCCTATGAATAGAGGAATAGAAATCGATACAAGACTGGCTGATGATATTAATAAAAGTGTAATAAAAGAACAAGTAGAACTTGGTGTAGCGGTAAGAATGGCTTGTTTAAAAATATTTTGTGAATAAATGAAAAAACAATATTTTATAAATGCAAATATTATTGATCCTTTTAACTCATTAAATGAGAATGGAGGTTTAATAATATCAGAAGATGGAAAAATTGAAGCTATAGGTAAAAAAGTAAATTCTAATAATTTACCCACAAGGGAAAAACCATTAGATTTGAAAGGTAAATATATCTTTCCTGGACTAGTTGATATGAGAGTTTTTGTAGGTGAGCCAGGCTATGAATATAAAGAAAATTTTAGAACATTAAGTAACGCAGCATTATCAGGTGGAGTAACCTCTGTAGTTACAATGCCTAACACTGATCCAATAATAGACAACGTTTCAATTGTAGATTTCTTAAAAAGAAGAGGAAGAGATAAATCTAAGATAAATATATTTCCTTGTGCTTCTTTAACACAAAATATTGAGGGAACTAACATGACCGAATTTGGCTTGTTAGCAAAAAAAGGAATAATTGCATTTACAGATGGAATTAAAACTATTCAAAATACTAGTTTAATGTCCAGAATAATGAATTCAGCTAAAGACTTAGATTGTTTAATTATGCAACATGCTGAAGACTATCATCTCTCTAAAAATGGAATGATTAACTCAGGTATAATTGCTACTAAACTAGGTTTATCAGGAATACCTGATATTGCTGAAAGAATTATCATTGAAAGAGACTTAGCTCTTCTTGAGAAAAATAAGTGTCGATACCATATATCGCAACTCTCTGCAGCAAAATCAGTCGAAGTAATTAAGGAAAGAAAAAGTGATATAAAATTTACCTGTGGTGTCTCTATAAATAATTTATCTCTTAATGAAAATGATATTGGTGATTTTAAAACATTTTTAAAATTGTCTCCTCCTCTAAGAAAAGAAGAGGATAGAGAAGCACTAGTACAAGGACTGAAAGATAAAACTATTGATGTAATAGTTTCAGATCATAAACCTGAAGATGAAGAGTCTAAACGATTGACTTTTTCACAAGCTGCTACGGGAGCTTCAGGCATAGAAACATTACTATCTTTATCCCTAGAATTATATCATAACGGGTCAGTAAAACTTGAAACCATTATTCAAGCACTTACATCTAATCCAGCAAAAATTTTAAGAATTGATAAAGGAAATCTTTCAATAGGTAATGATGCAGATTTTTGTATTGTTGATCTAAATAAACCATGGATTGTAAAAAAAGAAAATTTAATTTCAAAATCTAAAAATACTTCCATTGAAGACAAAAAACTTCAGGGAAAGGTCACTAATACCTTTGTAAAAGGTAGAGAGTTATTTAAAATATAAAAATGGATTATTTAGTTGTTGGTATTGCCTCATATCTAATGGGTTCTATTCCATTTGGTTTAATTTTAACTAAAATCTTCTTAAACAAAGATATTAGGGAAATAGGTTCTGGTAACATAGGTGCAACAAATGCCTTAAGAACAGGTAATAAGCTGATTGGTTATACAACTTTGATATTAGATATAACTAAAGCTATAATTCCAGTTATTTACGTAAAAGTTAATTTTCCTGAATTAATATACATAGCTTCTTTATGTGCTTTTTTAGGACATGTTTTTCCACTATGGCTTAAATTTAAAGGTGGCAAAGGGGTAGCTACATACGTTGGAATTTTATTTTCTGTAAATTTTTTACTAGGTTTTATCTTTGTTTCAAGTTGGGGAATCATATTTTTAATATCCAGATACTCTTCACTTTCATCAATAATAGGATCTATGTCAGTGCCTATTTATATTCTAATTACTGGCCAGTTAAGTAATGCTATTTTTTTTGGGATAATGTTTATTTTGATCTTCTTCACTCATAGAGAAAATATTAAACGATTGAAAAATAAAGAAGAAAGCAAGACTAAAATTTATTAATTTGACTATCAAAGACTTTTGGGTAGTTTGTTAAATTATGAATCTAGTCATAGTTGAAAGTCCCGCAAAAGCTAAAACTATTAATAAATACTTAGGTGATAATTATACTGTTTTAGCTAGCTATGGACATATTAGAGATTTACCATCAAAAAATGGCTCAGTTGACCCAAATCAAAATTTTAAAATGGAATGGGAAGTTGATAGTTTTTCAAAAAAATATTTAAAAGAAATTACTGATGCAGCAAAAGACTCAAGTAAAATTATTTTGGCAACTGACCCAGATCGTGAAGGAGAAGCGATAGCGTGGCACGTAAAAGAATATTTAAATGAAAAAAAACTATTAAAAGATAAAGAAGTTGAGAGAGTTGTTTTTAATGAAATTACTAAAAAGGCAGTGACTTATGGTATTGATAATCCACGCCAAATTGAGCCATTACTTGTTGATGCTTATATGGCCAGAAGAGCTCTTGATTATTTAGTTGGTTTTAATATATCACCTATTCTTTGGACCAAATTACCAGGATCAAAATCTGCTGGTAGAGTACAATCTGTAGCTTTAAAGCTTATAACCGAGAGAGAGCATGAAATAGAGTCTTTTGATCCAGAAGAATTTTGGACATTAAGTATTAATTTTCAAGATAAAAAAAATAAATTGATTACTTCAAGTATTTCTCAATTAAATGGAAACAAAATAGAAAAATTTTCTTTTAAAAATAAAATTGAAATTAATGATGCAATAGAGAGCATTAAAGATAAAAAATTTAATATAAGTGATATTTCATCAAAAATTGTAAATAGAAACCCTTCTGGTCCATTTACAACATCAACATTACAACAGGCAGCTTCGAGTAGATTGGGTTTTGGAGCTTCTAGAACAATGCAAATTGCTCAAAGATTATATCAAGGCATCGAGATTGATGGGGAAACTATAGGATTGATTACCTATATGAGAACTGACGGGACAAATCTTTCTGCTGATGCGATTTCAGATTTTAGAGATTTTATCAAAAGTCAATATGGGGCGGAATATTTACCTGAAAAATCCTTAAATTATTCAGGAAAAAAAGCAAAGAATGCTCAAGAGGCTCATGAAGCTATTAGACCAACTGATATAAGTAGATCACCAGACACAGTTAAAAAATATTTGAGTACAGATCAGCAAAAACTCTATAATTTAATTTGGGGTAGAGCTTTATCATCTCAAATGGAGACTGCAAAATTTGATCGAAATACAATAACAATAACTTCTGAAGACAACCTAACAATATGTAAATCTAGTGGTTCAGTATTGAAATTTGATGGGTATTTAAAAGTGTACCCTAGTCCTAGTAAAGATGAAGATGAAGCAATCTTACCTGAAATGGAAAAAGGCCCAATTAATATTGAGTCACTTATAGATGAACAGCATTTTACTCAGCCTCCACCAAGATACTCAGAAGCAAGTCTAGTAAAAAAATTAGAAGAACTTGGAATTGGTAGACCATCCACTTATGCGAGTATTATATCTACTATCGCAAATCGTGGATACGCAGAAATACTTAATAAAAGATTTTTTCCCACTGATCGTGGAAAACTAATATCTGCCTTTTTAGAAAAATTATTTTCCAAATATGTCGATTACAATTTTACCGCAGGATTAGAGGATCAACTAGATGAAATAACAACCGGAAAAGAAAGCTGGATAAAAGTTTTAGAAATGTTTTGGAAAGATTTTAATAATAATGTTTTGGAAGTAAAAGAAAAAAGAACCAGAGAAGTTTTAGATCTGTTGAATGAAAGCTTAGGTACTTTGATTTTTGACAAAGATAAGGATGGAAAAGTTGTTAGAAAATGTCAATTATGTGAAACAGGTTCATTAAGTTTAAAAAATAGTTTTAGAGGTGGAGCGTTTATCGGATGTTCTAATTATCCAGAATGTAAATTTACTAGACCTTTATCTAAAGCAAAAGCAGCAGCACAAGCTCAATTATCTGAACCTAAGTTCATTGGTAAACACGAAAATGGAAATGATATTTATTTAAAGAATGGAAGATTTGGCCCCTATCTTCAATATGAGAAAATGCCAGAGGAAAATTCAATAGAAAAAGTTACAAAGAAAAAAAAGAAAACAAAAAAACTTAAACCTGATGTCAATGAACTTTTAAAAAATGTATCGATACCTAAAGGTTTAGAATTAGAAAATATTGATTTAGAAAAAGCTCAATTTTTATGTTCATTACCTAAATCTTTAGGATTAAATCCTGAAAACCAAAAAGAAATTACTCTAAATACTGGAAGATTTGGTCCATATCTAAAATGTGAAAACAAATCTGCAAGAATTGAAAACATAGAAGAAATATTTTCAATTGGTCTTAACAGGGCAATTACCCTTATCGCAGAGGCAAAACCAGGAAGAATGTCTTCTTCAATAATTAAAGATCTTGGAGAGCATCCTGAAGATAAAAAACCTGTTAGAGTAATGAAAGGTCAGTATGGTCCGTATATTAAATATAAGTCTTTAAACGCTACAATTCCAGAAGAAAAAGATCCAACTGAATTAACAATGGAAGAAGCATTAATCCTTATTGAGAAAAGAAAAGAATACGATAAAAATAAGAAAGGTAAAAAAAAGAAAACAAAAAAGAAAACAAAAAAGAATTAAAAAAGTACAAAGAATTTAAAAATATAAACAAAATAAAAAGAGAGAATAATTAATGAACTTTGAGAATAAAATTAAAGAATTAAAGATAGAATTACCTGAAGCTAAAGCTCCTGTTGGTTCTTATGTGGCAACAAAAATTGCAGGAAACCTTCTTTATGTTTCTGGCCAAATATCAATTAACTCAAAAGGTGAGCTAATCAAAGGTAAGGTTGGTAAAGACTTGACTACAGAAGAAGCTTACAAAGCAGCAGAAAGATGTGGGCTAAGTATTGTTGCACAGGTAAAAAAAGCTTGTGATGAAGATCTTTCTAAAATTAAATCTTGCGTTAAACTAACTGGATTTGTTAATTCAACAGAGGATTATACTGAGCAACCAAAAGTAATTAATGGTGCTTCTGATTTAATAGCTTCAATTTTTGGTGATGCAGGAATGCATACAAGAGCAGCAGTAAGCACAAATAGTCTTCCACTAGGAGTATCTGTTGAAGTTGATGCTATTTTTGAGCTAAATTAAATTTTATCTTCCAATACCAAAATATTTAAATCCTTGTGATTTAATCTTTAGTGGAGAAAAAATATTTCTCATATCATAAATTTTTAGATTTTTGGATGGATGTAGTTTTTTAAAATTAATTGATTTAAAATCATTCCATTCTGTGTGTAAAACTACAAGGTCAGATCCCTCAACAGCATCACTAACGGAATTTACAAAATTTACATTCTTAATATTTTTAAATTCTTTTTTAAATCCACTTGGATCATAATATTTTATTTTAGCTCCTTTTTTTGAAAGGAATGGTATCATCTCTAGACTAGATGAGTCTCTCATGTCATCAGTATTTGCCTTAAATGTAACCCCTAAAAAACAAATCTTTTTGTTTCTAACTTTGTTATTGAGTATTTGGCTAATTTTTTTTAAAAGTAATTCTGATCTTAAAGAGTTTGATTTAATAACACTTTTAATTACTGATAAATTTGTTTTAAATTTATCCGCAGTTGCAACAATAGCCTTAGTGTCTTTTGGGAAACAAGATCCACCATATGCTGGACCTGCTCTTAAAAAACGACTTCCTATTCTTTTATCTAAACCAATACCTATTGAAATATCCTCAACATCAATGTTCGTCTTTTCACATAAATTTGCAATTTCATTAATAAATGTAATCTTTGTTGCTAAAAAAGCATTAGCAGCATATTTAATAAGTTCAGCAGCTCTTCGGTTGGTAGATATAAATTTTGCTCCTTTGGATATTAATGGCAAGTAAAGATTTCGTAACATTTTAGCAGATTTTTTGTCATTAGCTCCAATTACAATTCTATCAGGATAAATAAAATCTCTTATAGCTTCCCCTTCTCGTAGAAATTCAGGATTAGATACTACTGAAAATTTTTTTTTATTTACTTTTTTTGATAATATCTTTTCAATTTCGTCTCCAGTTGCAACTGGAACTGTTGATTTCGTTATAATTATTTTGAACTTATTAAAAGTTTTCGATATTGAATTTACTACTGAATATATTTGGCTAAGATCTGCACCAGTCCCATTCTTTTTTACAGGTGTTCCAACACATATAAAAACAATATCTGATTTTTTTACTGAGTCATTTAAATCAGTTGAAAATTTTAATCTTTTATTTTTATAATTTTTAATAGCCAATTCTGCTAATC
>Ga0233432_10000234_pt1 | contig 53219 bp, 64 predicted proteins | sample SI_122_August201_6_FD_179870 | JGI IMG/M metagenome (GOLD analysis project Ga0233432, IMG submission 179870) | Seawater microbial communities from Saanich Inlet, British Columbia, Canada - SI_122_August2016_10_MG | ecosystem: Environmental > Aquatic > Marine > Inlet | place: Canada: British... | reverse complement strand
GGTTTGCTTGATTAGTTTTACCTGCATCTCTACCAAGTGCTATACTTGTCGCACTTGTTCTTAAACTTACTGCATCTACACTTGCTGTATCTACTGGACCAACAATCTTATTGCTAACTCCATCTACAAGTGCAGTACTATCATCACCAAACACACTGCCTGTAAAATCACCGTCTAGCGAAACAGCAGATATTGCTGAATCAACTTCTGTCTTTGTATATGTTGTTGTTTGTGGAGCGTATCCACCAGCTGTGTGATTGCCCCAACCAAATGCTGCATCCCAATTTGCACTATCTTCAATGTTTGCTTTAGGTATTGTGTTGTTAACACCATCTACAAGTACTGTACTATCATCACCAAACACACTACCTGTAATGTCTCCGTCATATGGATCTACACTAAAAATTATTTTATTAGCAGCATCGTCTCTTGTTACAGTAACGTTTGTGTGATCACTGTGTACGAGCATTGGTGCAACGACATCGTCGACATCTCCACCTTCTGCACCCAGTAAACTATATACTTCTGTAAAGTTATCATTTACCTTATCAAATGCTGTGCGCAACGGATCACCGTCACCTTTGTTTGCACTAGTCCCTAAATTAACGGTTTGTTTGGCCACGGTCTGCTCCCTTGTTTACTTGTATTCTTAGTTTACCCGCAGTGTGGACAACTTGCCTACCCTGCGGATTTTTAGTGTCATTGCTGGCTTTTACACCAGCCTTAATTAGTTTGTCTACTGCTTTCTTGTCCATTAGTGTTTACCTACCACAACTTCAACTGTGCCGCGCTCACCGTCTAGTTTAGCTTCAAGTGCTTTACCGATTACACTGCCAACTGCTGGAGTGTTGTTAACAACTGCATATCCTGGAACATTACTTGCTACCAGCATATCGCCTTTGGCAACTTTACCAATTACGTTACAAGGTACACGCCCTTGTAGTGCTATTGCAACAACATTGTCTCCTTCACATTGTGAATTCATTAAGTGTGCTGGATTAGTAGATACAACTCCTGCTACACGATGTGTACCGTGTGTTGTGCTTTGTGTAACTTCTGCATCTCCGCCAAACTCGATAACTGTTCCTGGAGCATACTCTGCATCAGCTAAGTAATTCTCTGCCAAGTCAGCGTAGTATGATTCAGTAGCAGTACCACGGAACAATGTTGCATAAACATTTGCATATTTTTTAGTTGCACTACCAATATCGTATGTATCGTCAGTATCTGGCAGCATGCCAGATGAACTAAACACAGCTGGTACAACACTTGAACTTGATCCTGTATCAGCAGTAACAATGCCTACTTGACCAGCTGTTGTTTTACCAGTGTTAGCACCAATTGATATAGCTGTAGACGCTGCTCCTTTTTCGCCTGGAGCTTCAATAAAGCTTGAATATATCCAATCAACGCCTAATACCTTTTCACCTGTAAAGTTTGATGTACTTTGTAGAATACTTTCACTAATAGTAGTTCCGCCAACGCCTACACTACCTTGTACCAACATATCTGGATATGTTGGTGATCCGCCGCCCGTTCCGCCAACTGCTGTAAATATCAAACCTTGTGATGGTGTTTTTACTTGTAGTGTCAAGCTATCCAAACTTAATACTTCATAGCTGCTATCACCGCCAAGTATTAGTGAGTTAGCTTGGATTGTGCCGTTAGCATCTGTTTTAACAATACTGTTAACTTCACCTGTTTTGGTTACGTTACTAATGCCATATGTACCTGCACCTGTTTTAATTAGTGCTTCGCCTGGATCATTTGCTGGCAGTACTTCTGTAATAAAGTCTGCATCTAATAAACCTAAACCTTCATCAACTACTGTACTAAATGGTATTGCACTTACTGCTCCTGATCCAGCTGCACTGCGTCCAAGGACTGTATCTGTTGCAATATTTTCTAGGTCTGCTAGGTCAACACTTCCTGCTTTAACAGTTACCCAACCATCTGTAACTTCAAATTTAGCATCGTCAAAACTTGCAAGTCCTCTATCAGATTGTGAAATACCTGTGGCATCCGCTCTTGTAGTTGCAGCAAGCATGTTTAGTTTACTTTGCGCAATTTGTGCTGTTCCTGATACATCTGCATTAACAACAGCTCCTGCTGTAACAGCTAGGTTAAGTTCAACTTCTCTACCAGCGCCTGCTGTTCTAGTAGCAGTAATAGTAACATCACTAGTTGGTGATGCAACTCCGTTGGCCCATTCATCTACCGGACCATCAATTACATTACCTTGTTTTCCACCTGGTGCTGTAAGTACATCAGCTGCAAGACCATCTGCAGGCTTGCCGTCACTGAACACACCAGTTAGTACATCATATGTAATTTCTACAATATTGCCTTCAATGCCAACAAGTCCGTCAATAACATCAACAACTGTACCAGTTGCTCCAGATATAGATCCTGTAATTACATCGCCTGCTGCAAAGCCGCCGCCTAATATACTACCTGCCTCAAGTATTAATTTCTTTTTGCCTGTTGAAACTAGTAATTGGTTAGCTGCAATATTATTATATTCGACACTGCGTAAATTTTTAATTTCGTCAAGGTCGCCACGTCCGCTGTCGACATATGCCTTAGTAGCCGCATCAGCATCATTAACAGGAACTGCCAAGTTAGTAATTGTGCTACCTGCTGCGTTCAAATCATCTGTCATTGGAACAGCACCGTTTGGAGCAAGCACACCTGGCCCTAGTTTGTTAGCAACAGGAGCACCTGTTACATCATAGCCTAAGCGTCTATTTACATAGCCACGTACAGCACTTTCTGTAGGTACTGTATCTGAAGCGTTGTCAACCATTGCTGTGTCTGTACTAAATTCAGTAATAACAACACCACGTTTAAAGCCCAGTCCGTCTACATCACTAAGTGCAAGACTTGCACTGAATGTAACTGTACCAGTACCTTGGTCCACACTAAAGAATCTACCAACTCTAAAGATACCATTTTGGTCTGTACTTACATAGAACACACGACCCTTGCCTTTTTCAACAACTTCGTTGGCTTCTTTCTTCTCGCCTGGTTCACCAAAAATAACATTTGGATAGTTTGACGTATTAAATCCACCAGTACCGATATCTAGGAAGTCATGACCTGTTGCACGACAAGTACTAATATTAACTGTAACTTTTCCTGTTGCTCCTGCTTTAAGACCTGCTCTAATTGTAACAACTTCTGAACCTAGTACTGTTGTACTAGCAATACCAGTAGCATCTGTTTGATTAATAGTATCATAATCAACTAGATCAACAATAGCGTATACGTTATCTTCACCTGGCTCTTCAATTACATCTCCAGCGCCAACACCACGATAGTTAAACACATAATGCTTTTTGCCAGCCCATGTAATAATCGGAGCTTCAATCGTTAAGCTGGCTGCTGTCCATCCAGCAGGTCTATTGTTTGCTGGAGTTCTTGCGTTGTTATTAAGTCTGAAGATTTCGTTAGTATCGCAAATTTTAACAGCTAGTACAACGTCTCCAGCAGTATTACCTTTGGTAGTACCTGTGCTTGATAGTGGAGTTTCCTGTGCTTTAGCCGTATCAACAGTAAGTCTAATAAAGTCGTAAGTGCTATCAAGACCTGCTTGTGATGTATTAACAGGTAACTCATCACCTAAACTGTCGCTGGTCAAGAAACTAATACTTCTATAAACTTGATCTGGATTTTCATCAAATGTTAGTGCTGTACTTGGACGAATTGTTAATACATCTGGTCGAGCCAAATCACTAATAATGTGTGTTTGGTTACGATAGTATACCACACTAGTATTAAATGGCACTGGCTCCAACAAACCATTTGCACTAAATTGTGTATCACTGGTACTAAAGTTTAGTTTGTAAACTTTTCCACTGTACATTGGAGTACTTGCTTCAACTGCAATTGTGCCTGCTACCGTAACTGTAAGTATTGCTCCGGTACCGTCGACAGTAGCAACTGTAACTGTACAATCGTTTGCAGGCGTTGCACCACCTAGTTTGTCACCAGTTACTACAAACTGATCACCTAATGTGTAGTTTGTACCATCATTCGCTGCTGCGAAGGTTGCAGTATATCCTACATCAATTGTTTTGTATAAATTAAATACAAATCCTGTAGCTGTACCATTTGCTTTAGTTGCAGTATAATCAGTTGTTTCTGCAAGCAATGGATATTCGCCGACTATGTGCTGTACTAGTTCTGCGTTTGCAACTTCGTAACGTGCAAATGCTGGACGAGATGGATGATATATGTTAACTTCTGATCTGTTTGATGGTGGATCTTGCATATCGTAGGCATACAAAAATAGACTTTCTTTGGCATTATCATATCCGTTTCCATCAATTGTAACAGGAACACTGTCTGCACCTAGTGCGCCACTTACACTGCCAGTAATAGTATTTGTTGTATCAAAAGCTGATCCGAGATTTGTTAGATAAATTACATTTGATCCGCCAGTTTGACTTGTTGCAACTGCTACATCTCCTGTTGCACCTGAACTTGCTTGCGTCAAAGTTTCACCAGCTGTAAGTGTTAAAAATCCAGTAGTAAATAATATAGCCTCAGCATCAAATGTCTTTATTGGCTGTGTCATATCTTGATACAATTCAACTGCATCTGGAATTTCGTTTGGATCACTGCCTTCTGCAACTAGACCAAATTCACCATAACAGCTCGAACCCGTTAGTGATCTAATCTCAGCACCATTCTTTGAATAGTAACTAGCATGACAGTAGTACGTAAACATACTAACCATTTCACTTAGTGCGCCGTTGGCAGCAACTAGTCCGTAACCCAAGTCATTAACTTGTGTAAAGTCGTTGCCTAGTATACTTCTGTTACCAGCTGTTTGTAGTGTGATTGGCAATGGTGCGTCTATGCTCTGTAGAACACGATTAATAATTAATGCTCTATTAGAAATAACATCATTTGCTGCATCTGTTAGCTCTGCACTCACTGCAAGTGTTGTTAGATCTGGGGTTACAACTAATGGCAAGCTGTTTAAGTTACCTGCTGTAACAACATTTTCAATAATTTGCAATAGTGCATCTAGTGCATTACCTTCTGTTGCTGTTGCTGCGTCTCCTGTTGTAACTTGTACTTCTGCATTTCCTACTTGTGGAGTTGTAGTAGCGACACCTGTTGCGTCTGTAACAACTGCTGCAACTACTGTTGCTAGGTGATCATATGCTGCTGCTGTAGCAAGTCTCTGTGCTTCTGGTAACTGAGCTGCTGCACCGTCTAAGTATGCCATAGCGTTAGTTACTGTACCACTGTTACCACCATAAAGAATATCATATGTTAATGCATCAACAATGTATCTTACATCTCTAGCACATTTAGTTTGATTGTATCCTGCTGGAGGAGTATTGTTGTTTACAAATGCAACAACTTCAGCTGCTAAAAATGCTCTGTTGTTTTGTAGTCTTGAAGCAGCGTCATCTGCGTCTGTTGTTGGAAGTGTTGCTGGGCTAGGAAAAGCAAGTGCATCAGCAACACCGTCTCCTGGCTCACTTACACTCTGTGTACCGTTATTGATAATATCAATAACTTCATCAAAGCCTGCATTTGATCTTGCTAGTGCTGTTGCACTATCTGCTATTTCTGTAAGTGCTGCTACTTCAGTTTTACCTTTTGTAATGGCTTGTACAGTTTGTGTCTGTTGATTATTTTGTACATACGAGCCTGTTGCTCTTTGATAAGCAAGTCCGTTGTATACACTATTATAGTTCGTACCAAGTGCAACATCAAATGTAATACCGTCTAAAATGTATCCAGTATCTCTAGCACACTTTACACTATCAAATTCAAATGTGCCAATTGAGTCTAAATCGACTCCAGTTGCTAATGCACTCGTAATACCAGTAAATCCTGCGCCGCTGTTTGAGTTAGGTGATAGAATAAGTTCTGCTGTGCCCAAAGTCTTATCGTATGCTGTAACAGCATTAACTTGGAAACGTCTGCCGTCAATATAGAATGCACTTGGTGTTTCAGGACGTCTTACAAACAAACCTTGTGGTGCAGATGGCGAACCTAAACTTTGAATTTTTAATCTAAACGCACTGCCGTCTACTTTTTCAATAACTTGTACTGCTGAATTACCAACAAACGCATCAACAAACAGTCCACCTCTAAACGCTTGCGTGTTAAGTGATTGAGAGAAACTTGAACCAGTTTGGATATACGGTGATTTAGTTAGTACCTGTCCTTCAGGATCAAGCACACACATAAACCCGCCATGCCCTTGTACAGTTAAGTTACGAACAATTGTTGCATCGTTCATCAAAAATACATCTATTTGATCATTGCGCAAAGGAGGATTATACTCACTGTTGAATGCAAATTTAACTGTGTTAAGCAAATTCTGTATTACAGTTGATGGACCGTCGATTACTCTCCAGTATTCTGCAATTTCTGCTGCATCAAATGTTGTGCGACTGGTGTGCTCTTTGATCGGTGTGTAATATGTGGTTACATTCAGACCAGTTGTAAATTTAACTACATTACCCAGTCTATAAACTTTTCCAGTTGACCATGCATCAGGCTCACCTGATCCATTAAACAAATCTTCTGCGTACAGCCTGTCACTTGCATCACCGCCTGCTTGATTATAAAGCGTTGTTGGTGATTGACCAAGTATAAGTTTACTAGCCATTGTATAGATGTGTTGTATACCTGCAACTGTTTCGTCTTCTGTTCCTACTTCAACAGCACCTGCATAGTATTCGCCTTGTGCTTCGAGTGCAAACTCGTTTCCGCCATTACGTAAATCTTTTACAAGAGCATCAACAATTAATCCTGTGTCTCTAAAACATTTTTGTCTACTATAGGAGCCAACTAGTGCAGGGTATGTTGTTTCAATATAGTTAACAACCTGTTCTTGTATAAATTCTTTGTTGTCGATAAGTGTAAGCGCATTGGTTTCCCATTTACCTACGTTCTCATAACCAGCACCTGTATTTTTCAATAGTTCAGGCTGTGTTAGATAATGGTAACCAAAATATCCATCGGCTTTTCCAGTTAATGGGTTTATATATTCAATACCGTTTGGAACGCTAGCAATTGTAAATGTAATACTACCAGCGCCGCCGCCACCTAACTGATCGTCTAAAACAGTTAATCGTTCACCATGTTGAAACTGGTCTCCACTATTGGTAACAGTAATACTTGTAATAGTACCATTTCCATCTACAACAATACTAAACTCTGCATCTACACCTAATTTATCTGTAGTCCATGTGCTTACTGCATATGTGCCAGCTGTTCTAGATGCATCAGTTTGTGGATCAAATGCAACTGTTTCAATATTTGACTTACCTAATACAAGTCCGTCAAACTCTGCATCACGATAGAAGAATGTATTTGCCCAACGTGATTGCGAAACACGTTTCTTTGGACGTACAATACAACGTCTAAATTCATCGCCTTTAACACTTACGTTAGCAGGAATACGAATTGGATAATCTTCTTCGTAAATGCCCGATTCAACTCTAATTGAAATTTGTGTTTCTCTTACGTAGTTACCATACTCTAATGGTTCACCAGCAACAAACTCAACTGGCTCTAACAGCTGGACTTCTATCTCGTCAGTACCGCTAACACTAACTGCTCTTGGTCCTGCTTCGTATTTGTAATCAACAATACGTGCAGTAGCGCCTGAGTTTTTGCCACGTACAACTTTACCTGGAATAATATCTGTGTTTTCTGGATTTGCTTGATTTATAAATCCAAGCCCGCCATTGTTTATGTTAATTTTATAAGTTGTTTGTCCGTCAACAATTTGAGGAGCATCGAGAACACCGTTGTTAATAACATCGAGAACAATATCCATTTTTGCACCGATTGTTTCATCTGCACTTGAATCAGGTAATGCTAAATTAGTTACTTGCGGTACTCTAGTTTGATATGTTGTAGGCACAGGTGTATTTGTTAAAATATACTGTGTAACAATACTCTTAGCATATTCAATACCTGCAATAGTTTCTACTCGCTGTGAGCCAATTGCTTTCTGCGCACTAACATTTGAGTAGTAACGTATGCCAGCCCAACGTGAAAGATAGTTAGCATTGTTACCTAGTAGCGCATCTAAACTTACACTGTCTAGAATAAATCCAACATCACGTTGACAAATTTCTAAATCATATGTTCCTGCAAAGTCTGGGAATGTTGCATCAACATACCCTGTAACTTCTTTAGCAATAAATTCTTTGTTAGCAACAATAATTGCTCTTGCATTTGCACGATCAGCAATCGGACTTGTAATTCCAACTGTATTTGTTAATGCTGTATTGCCACCAGTTGCATACGTCATAGTCTGCATATACGGACCTGGCTCTGGAGGAGCAGCAATAATTAATTCTTCTGCTTTACGTGCTGCTGCGTTAATAGTGCGGAAGGCATACGCTGGAGCTCTGCCTTCTTTGCCGTCTGGCGTGAATGTTTGTTGATCTGAACCAGATGTACTTACAAATAAATTTACATTTGTAACAGATGCAGCATTGTCAACATACAATTTTGTTGCTGCTTGTAAATCATCTGGACCGTTTGGTAAACCTGTACCTGATAATTCGCCTGGATGGTCAAACAAGTTAAGCGCACCTGTCATGTCATCGCCTTGACGTCTTACAATACTCTTACGTGGTATAGCAACATTTTCTAACCAATAACCTTCTAGGTTTGCATCATATGCTGCATCAGTAATTGTAAATGTTCCTGATCCTCCAGCTAGTGCAATACGTCCGGTTGCGTTAATTGCATCGCTTTCACTATTGTATAGTGCAATATTGTCAGTGTCGATTATTCTAACATAATAAGTGCCATTAGTTGTGACACCAAACGGATCAGTTCCTGAAGAAACAAATTTAAATCCTGCACCATTATATGCAGTAGTTAAACCATGCGCTGGAATATTTAAATATCCTAAACTAATATTTGTAGTGCTGAAGATATAGTTTGATTCATCTGCTGGTTCGTTACCTAAACGCAATCCGCCCCCAGCAACTTCTTTAGCTTGATAATTTCTGTCAGCAAATGCTTTGTCAATAACAAGAGCACCTGTTGTTAAGTTTGTACCATGAACGGAGTTAAATGTATCAATAGCAGCCTGTGTAACACTTACGTTTGCAATAGGCTGTGTAGCAGCATCCATAGGACCACCTAAGATTGGCTCTGGATCGTTTGAAACTTTTGATACTAGCTGTTTGATAATAACTTTACCATCTACAGTAAAGTCAAATCCAATAGTATCTGGTGTGCCATCTAAACTATTATCTGAAGCAAGTTCAAGTAAGTCAATACCACTACCATCTGATTTAACTAATGGAACTTTATTTTCATTGCCTTCATAAGTATTAGGAGTATCATTAAGATCAGTAAATGATATCTGTCCTCCAATACCAAAAACTGCATACAGTTCTTGAAAGTTTTCGTTTACTTTACGAAATGACTCGCGAATACTATCGCCTGTGCCGTCATTACCTTCAATGCCGATATCAATTTGTTGCTTTGCCATTTATATTGCTCCGTTTATATTGCTGGGGTTGCCAGTTTGTTCATATCAAAATTTACACTTATGCCGCAACCACACGCTGATTGTGCATTAGGGTTGTTAACTTCAAAAGTTGCACCCATTATATCTTTTTTGTAGTTTATCTCTGTACCTATCATGTACATTACTGCTGTTGTTCCGATTACAAATTTACCTGTATTTGAGTCAATAACTATATCGTTTGCTTCTAGATCTGCTTCTGTTGCTACAGTAGCCCAATCGTATTCAAAACCAGCACATCCACCGCCTTTAAGGTTTAAAGACACTGCATAGCACTCATTTTCTTCGCAAATGATATCAATTTGTGCTTTTGCTGTGTCTGTTAGTGTAACTATACTCATGAATGATCCTTCTTATGATAGTATTTATCGTTGCGTTTTATAATCTTAATGTTAAATATACTTATGTACATAAGAGAATTTAAAAAACAAACCCGGCATGTGCGCACTAGCAAAACAGGCAAAGAACATGCCTATAAGCGTGAACAAACACATTGTGTATTTAGGTGTGATAATTGTGACGCAGAGTTTGAACGCACAAGAGGTAGTATGGATCCAAAGCGTTTAAGCAATAACTACTTTCACGTATGTAAGAACTGTGATAGTAAGGTTTTTGCTCAAAAGAAAGGCGTAGAGCGCAAACAAGTTTGGAACATGAGTGCTAGTAGCTCTACGCCTATTGGTAAACTATAGTTTAACTTTCATCGTCTAAACAGTGTTTCTGCTCTACAAACGTCCGCACTCCTACAGTTTCTAATATTTTGCTCCCAGACTACTAGTTCAGGGTTCCAATTAAAATCATGCGGGCCATTGTAACCTGAACTAGTGCATCCTGTTATAATAATACTACTTACTAGCAATATTAAATTTTTCATCTCTTTCCTCTTTTAGTTTATTGTATCCTTCTTCGTCTAAGTGTGTAATAGCAAGCCAAGCGTGAGTCATTTCGTCACCTGTTCTTGAACCGCCCATTACCCACATATCTGGATCTGGATTATTTGGATTTTCTGCTGTGTTGTCATACCATTGCTTTAGAACAATAACTGCTCCTGCTGGTAAAAGTGGTGCTACGTCTGGATCGTACAAATGACTGTGATGCCATGTTGCACTCCAATTGCTTACTTGGCTAATCTGTTCTGTGCGTCCTGTCTCTGGATAGAATATTTCCAAACTTGCTGCGTTCATACGCAGGTGTCCGTGTGGTTGAAAACTATCTAGTCTAACTGGATGGTCAAAACTGTGGAAGCCTTGTGTCATGTAATAGCCGTGTGGTGGGATAGTAATATCGTCCTGGTCGCCTAAGCGATACAAACTCAAATCTTGTTTGTATTTCAGTTGTTCGCTTTCCTCTTCGGTGTATAACCAAAGACCAATCTCTACCACGTTGTCTCGAATAACTGATCCTGGTGCCATTGCTCCAAGTCCACCGGGGAACATATGAATGTCCCATGCTACTTCTGCGTTTGCTGGGATAGTTCTGCATACTCCTTCTGGAACTATCTCTCCCCACTTTCCCATAGCATACTCAGTTAGCATACCTTGTCTGCCTCCCTCAGTTATAATACTTGAGTTGGCATGGTGTACTACTGATTTGGCATTGCCTCGTGGTTTAACTTGTACTGCTTTAATACAACGGTCTTCACTTAGTCCTGTTGGAACATTGTGCTTATGCCACAAGTCATTGCCATTTGCAGGAATATCTATTGCTACGCTTGCAATAATTGCATCCGGTGCGCCAAAGTCTCCTTCAAAGTTCCATGCTTCTGGATCACGTAAATTTGCCGGCTGTACTACTCTGTCTGGATCTCCATAACTTGCTCCGTTATCTACCCACTCAACCACTGTGTCTATATCTTTTTGTGATAAGCGCCAATCACCTTGTAGGTCTTGAATTCCAATGCCATGGTCATACGCATATGGCGGCATTTCTCTTTTCATTACTTTAAGTGATATTAATGGTGCCCAAGGGCGTACTTGCTCGTATGTTTCAAAGCTCATTGGCCCAATACCACCCGCACGATGGCATACTACACAGTTATCGTTGATGATAGCTGCTACTTCGTTAGTGTATGTTTGTGCTGATAGTACGAGTGGGAATAAAGCTGCTAATGCTGCTGTAATATATTTCATATATAATTCTCCTGGAATTAATATTTAAACATATTACAACAGAAAAGCAACCTATTTCAGGTGATTGTTACAATTTGTTGCATCTTGATTATTCTGCTTTCCAAATTGTCCATGCTCCGTAAGCAATAGCACCGTATGCAACAATGCTTGCTAGTGGTTTAAAGATAAGAAACACAATTCCAGCACCAATTAATACTGCACCGTCCATTGTTGTTCTTTCTTCTAATCTTTTCTTAATCCATGTTTTAATCATATTTAAATCTCCTTGTGACAAATATTTATAAATAATAGTTCCTTAAGGAGGAAATTATGATAAAATGGTTTAAAAATTTATTTGTTACCGCCGAAGACGTAGCGATACCGGCACAGAAATTGTCTGATATTGTTCCTAAAGCAGTAACACCACCGAAGATTGAAAAGATTGTAGAAGTTGAAGTAAAATCTGTTAAAGCAACAAAGGCAAGTTTATCAAAACTTACCAAACAAGGCTTAGAAGATTTTGCTAAAGCGAACTATAAAGTAGACATTGACAAAAGAAAGAAAAAAGCAGACCTAGTAGCTGAAGTATTGAAGCTTGCTAAGAACGCGAAATAGCATTCTTTAATTGTTCAATTGAAGTTTCACAGCGAGTTAGCTTACGCTCTAATACAGTGATAGCCGCTCGCTGCTTTCGTGACTGATCCTCCAATGAACGTACATATGCTTCTGTAGGAATCTTTTGTACGCTACCGTCTTCACCTAACATTTCAAACATGTCAGCGCCTTGCGCACGTAATCCACCTGCTACACGATTAGGGTTTTTGTTAGTAGGCTGTGCAGTGTTCTTGGATTGACGACCGTACATGTTGCTCAAATAGTTGCTCATTGTTTTTCTCCGTACTGTATTTATATAGCGCAATGCTTGCTAGGTTCTTACACTTGCTCTCGCACATAATATCTGTGTAAGGCAAGAAGCTCAATGCCCAGTCATTAACAAGTTGATTAGGATAGTAATCGCTGTGTCCTCGTAGTTTGCCTTTCTTGTAGCCTGCTTCTAGTAGTGCTGGCATATCGGGCATAGTGTCGTGTGCAAAGCCTTCGGGTAGGTGTTCGTTGCGACTGTATGAATAATGTATTGCAGGACGCACACCACGCCAGCTGTCAATTACGCGAGCAAATCTATCGTCGGTGGGACGTATGTATTCGCCTTCACGGCACCAGTGATGGTGTATGTCGAGTACAAGTGCGCAGTCGTCGACAAGTTCGAGGCTGTGTTCGAGTCCCCACTTGTTTTCGTCATTCTCGATTGTAATAGTGTTTCTTGCTTCAGGCGAGAGTCGTTTAAGTGCGTCCCTAATGCCTTGTGGACCTTTTCGACCCGATATATGGACATTGCATTTAAAGTCTTGGAATTGTTTCCCGTAACCCATGTACCGGATGAGAGTGGCGTGATATTCAAATTCTTCTATGCTCCGTTCTACTATTTCTTCGTTGTCGCTTGCAAGTACAGTAAATTGGCCTGGGTGCATCGATAGTCGGACATCGAGGGCTCTTGCCGCTTCACCGACTGCACCGTAGTGTTTTTCGAGGTAGGCAATAACATCAGGACGCTGCCAATAATAACTCCAATCCCGCTGGGTATAAACAGGAAGCTGATTACTACCAAGTCGGACCATTCTAAGTTCTGGAGGAAGGCTTCCCACATACTCTACTAACCTCTTTGCGGCTGCTGCATTGTGTACCATAATGTCCCACAATCTTTGTTCTGCAACATCCTTTGTTTGTCTATTTAGCCATTGTACTGTTGTACACTTTTCAGTAAGTGGACGTTGGATTTCTTCAAGAACTTTCTTCTTCTGTGTTTGATCTGGATGTAAGTACTTGCAAGCAAAGCCAATACGTTGTATTTCTTGTTGCATATAATCGCCGCATGTTGTAAATTTAAGATCTTGCATATTAAAATTTCCTATAAGAACCGTCAAGTTCGTGTGTGCCTGAGTTGGACCACGCCCATGCGATACAGTTGTACCATGCATAGTGTGGATGTTGCCTGAGTTGTTTGTACCATTGTATAGCAAGTATAACACGTTTCTTAATACGTGTCAAGACCAATTGTCAATAACCCACTGATCTTTGCAGTTATGCGGATTAGGATCGCCGTGAAATACTGCTACACTTGTTTCGTTCTTTATCACAGGATCACCAGTAGTTTCGAAATCTCTTTGTCCTCTTGGAGCATTGTCAAATTTTGGTTTACTGCGCATTTCCCATTTATAACTTTGTATCCATTCATCGGGCCAATAAGCATATGTGCCTTCTTTAATAGAAGCACGTAACCAATCTTGATCTCCTTGGAAACGTTTTATTTGACTATTTGGATTTTTAATAAAGTCAGTATACACATGTTGATGCATATTCGTAGTTAACCTAAAAATACTGCTGTTAAACTTGTTATAATTTTTTATTACGTGTCTATTAAAATCTCTTATAATACAAAACTTTCCAGCTTCATAACTGAACAGATTATCTATATTGTCAAAAACTATTACATCTAAATCAAAAAACAATATTGTACCTTTTAATCCAAGTTTAGGATTAAAAAACATTGGTTTATACCACCAACCGCTAACTCCTGGAATTATCTGTATAGGTTCTACTCTAATATCGGTATCTATATCAGACGGATCTTCAGTATAACATACAAACTCAAACGGAACTGTTAAGTTACGCTTTACCATTGAGTAAAGTTTATTAACATATTCCGCTGAGTATTTGTTTCCGTATTTTAAACAAACAACGTAGTTCATAATTATCAGTGTCTATTTGGATTCATTTGCGGCGCACCCGCTGAATAATGTTTGGGTATAGCACCTAAACTCAACGTTACTCTAGGCCCGATCGGCACTGGCTTGTGTATATACAAAGGAGGAAGTAAAAGAGCATCGCCTGTTTCCATATGATGAATTATTTTTCCTGGTTTGTCTTGGTGATATGTTACCATGCCTACATCGCCATAGCCTTGTATTAAAAGTACACTTTCTGTGTCTCCGTGTAAGTTTAAAGACTGATGTTCGTCTGATGTACTAAAAAAGAAAAAACTATTCCAATCTGTTTCTGTGCCCTGTCGTTCAAAATTAGATAAAAATTCTGAATAAAATGGTTTTACTCTTTCATCCCAATGTACCGGTGACATCATTGTTTGATGTTGATATGCTAAAGGGTTGGCTCCACTAACTGTGGCTAGATATTGATTGACCTCGACTAGACAATTCATATCCAATACATTAGCTTCTGGAAATGCATTTTTCCATAAACGACTTTCACCTTTAGCACGGGCTTCGTTAACTTCTTCCCAAAACCATTCTTCTCTCATCTAATTTCCTTTCTATGCTTCATATATAGCTGAGTTGGCACCATGCTCTGCACACTCTGCTCGCACACAATAGCAACGATTGTCTGTTGCTTCACGTATAAGTGTGTCTGCAAAGCGCCATGCATGTTCTGCAAATTTCTCTGCACCCACGCCTTCAAATACTCTAATTTCTGCTAGTCCTAAGTTTTGTAACATTAGCATAGTTTCCATCTCTGGGTCATTTGCGTCTACTGCTACCTTATGATCGAAATGATCTTCTAGCCATGCTTTAAGCGGTTTTAGTCCACCAAAGTCTACAGCCCAATTTTTATTGTCTAGTTCTGTGCATCCAAATGTAAATGTAAATGCTAAACTATATCCGTGTAGCAAATGACAATGTGAATGATCTGCGTTGGGCTGTCTAAAAACTGCTGATAATCCAATGTTGTGTCCGTAATGCTTAGTACTATAATATGCCATATATCTCTCCTAGTTAAATATGTAGCGGCAGAATTAGAAGGGTTGACGCTAAGTCCTTACGTATAGTATACTACAAATTACTTATCGTGTCAAGTGAAACATTAGACTGATTCCAGGCTTTTGGTAATTCAAAATCGTCGTTGTGTACAATAAAGCGAGTGCTGGGAAAACATTCAAACACTTTGCCTATTTGGTATATCCAATATCTAGGATCAACTGGACTCTTTTGTGCAAGTGCATAGTTTGCTGTATCTTTGTATATATTGTTGACCTTGTTGTTTATGCCATACAAATCAAAACCTAGCAAATGTATGTCATCTTGTGTCATTGTTGCTGCCAATAATACAGCATATGGTCCTGACCCCCAATGTATAGCTTTATCAGGACGTTGATTGCCTTCATATGGTAGTTTCGGAACTGCCCTTATGTTTGGTTCAAGTCTATACTGTACCCAATGATTTTGACGGGTAAAAATATCTGCTTTTTTATGATATGAACTATTAAATGCTTCGTATAGCATCGGACGATCTACGCATACAAGATGGTCAACCTTGAAGTCGCGAAGAATTGCATTGCATCCTATTTTAGTGTAGTTTAATTTATTGATGTTTACAGAGGTGCGACTTTCACCGTTGCCGATTACTAACATAAAATTATTTAGCGGCGATGCGCGGTTCTACTTTTAAATAGATGTTATCAAACTCTTGTACTTTTTGTGTTTTGAATATCAAGTGTACGCACTCAAATTCGCCTGTCATGCTAACACGATACTCGCCACCTTTTTTCATATGTTCAGGTACAGCCATATGCCAACCATTCTCTACTCGTTCACCTGGTGCTGTGTTTTGCACATAGCGTTTTGTAAATGTGTCTAGTTCATATGAGTGCGAGCCGTCTGTTGCGTGTGCTACGCCATATGCGGCTGTGCTGTTACACTGATACTTCTTTGAGCCAACCATATAGAACTCTATGTCTTTTTCTGCTGTTACTGGATTGTTTGTAACGCTAATTTCTGTATCTGTAAATACAAATGCATTGTCAAAGCTCATATAAGCAATACCTAAGCATATAATCGTAACCATACTCAAACTGCTAATAACATTAGTAGCTGCTTTTATTAGAATATATTTTTTAGATGTCATTTTTTAAATCCTGTAAATCCGATGTTACAGATTTTACTTCCTGTGTAACTTCTTCTAATCCCTTACTAGCTCTATTTAGTGTAGTTACAAGGTATTTAATAGTGAAAATTGCCCACCACCACCATACTACTGCCGTAAATGAAAATCCAACTAAACCTATATATATTACAGTTTGTTGACTAGCAATATCAAATATTAGTAACAATGCGCCAAACACCAGGAAAGCAGTGGGAGTTAACCTAGCATATAGGTCCCATCGTTCTACTTGTTGGGTTATTTTATAGTTCTTATCTTTGTCCACAGTATATTTATGGAGAGGAGCCGTTACTTAAAGTAACACGTTTATGAACTAATTTGACCAAAGGACTTCCATTCACCTGGAGTGCCTTCTCGTACACACACCCAACCAACATATCCTGTTGCAACTGCATTATCGTTGTATACTATGTCACCTTGTCTAAAAGTACCTGATGTTGGGATCTCTGATCCAGTTGATATTTTCTTACCTGCTATTTGTATAGCAGATGATGTTGCAATTGAAACATCGTTGGACACGTTGTTAACCCCAACTCCTAGTTTACCATGAACACTAACTTGTGCATCAGATCTTCCGCTTCTGCCAAACTCAACTTTGCCGTTTGCACGAACTGTAATTCTTGTAGTATTGTCAGTAACAATAGTTAAGTCGTCTGTTGTCCAGTTACCAATTTTAGTTGATTCGCCTTCTACATCGATTACAAATTCTGATTCTAAACTAGTAATACTGATGCTACCATTAGGTGATTCTGTGCCAAAGCCCAGTCGCTGACTGTCACTGTCATATATAATAAAGTCGTCGATGGTTAAGTTGCCATTTGTACGCAAGTCCTGTAGTGTTCCAACTGTTACCAAACTACTTGTTCTAATACTACTGCCTAATTCATTGCCACTTAGTACCACATTGTTATCAATTGAATAACCTTCGCCGGCTTGTATATCAATTGATTCTGTAGAATAAAGTCTGTCAGGATTTGCTCTATATACTAATTGTTTGGTAGGACCGTGACCACGCCACTGCAATCCTTTGCCATAAATGCCGTTGTCATCTGCAATAAATTCCAAAGGTGTTGAACGCTCATTGCGTACATCAGCAGTTAGTTCATCTACATGAAGTCTTTGTGCAGTAATTAATCCTTGTACAGTTAAATCACCATACACTGTCGGACTGCTACTGATATGATCAGTGACTAAGTTATCAATTACAGTACCATCGTCGGTAACTAGTATCGCACGTTCAGTAGCAGTATCTTCAATACCAATACTACTAAACCTGCTTATTACGCCGCCATGGACTTTGTCACCACTAATTTCATTATTAAGAAATTCGGGTGTTGGCGCTGGCGTTGTTGCTACAGTTTCCAGTGCATCTGCTACCTGTGCTAATCCTATTCTAATCTTATTGACTGTGTCGTTAACATTTTCTATCATGCCGTTATCCTATTTGTCCAAATGGACGCCATTCGCCAGGAGTTCCTGATCTTACACAAACCCAGCCAACATAACCTGATTGCATAGTATTTTCGTTCCACACAATATCACCCTGTCTAAATGTTCCTGATGTAGGTATCTCAGTGCCATTCATAAATTTCTTGTTTTCAAATTTAACTGGTCCGCTAGTGCTAAGTGTCACATCAGAATCAATACTATTAACACCAATTCCAAGTTTTCCATGAACTGTAACCTTTGTGTCTGCTCCGTCAGGATCGCCTAAGTCAATTTGTCCATTGGCACGAACAACTATTCTAGTAGTATCATCTGTGATCAGTCTTAGATCATCTGAAGTCCAGGTGCCTAATTTTACAGTGCCTGGACTTGTGTCAATAATAAACTCTGCATCTAATGTTGCTACTGCAAATTTACCATTTGGTGATTCTGTGCCGATAGCAAAATTTTCTGAGTCTGTGTTGTAAAACACAAAATCATCAATATTTAAATTGCCATTTGTTCTTAAATTTTGTAGTGTACCTACTGTTACCAAACTACTGGTTCTTACAGCAGATCCTAATTCTGTTTGACGCAAAACAGGCGTATTGCCAATCATATAAGCAGATTCTTGACCTATATCAATACTTTCATCAGTCCAAATGCGATCTGGATTTGCTCTATATACTAATTGTTTGGTAGGACCTTGTCCTCTCCACTGCAAGCCTTTGCCGTACACACCGTTATCGTCTGCTTGGAATGCTACAGAAGTTAGCGACTCCATACGCATGTCGTCGACTGTAAGGGCTCTATTAACAATGCTACTAAGCGAAGTACCTAATTGCTGAATTGCATCGTCGAGTTCAGATGTGTTAATTTGTGTCATACTGTATTTATTAAAATACAACAGTATCCAAATCAGCTACTAAAATTTCCTCAAAAGTTTTCTTTTTGTAGTCTAAAATTTGTGTTTTAAGTGCTTTGGATTTGGCTTTGAGCTTTGCTATTTCTTCTGTTGTCAAACTACGCATGGGAAGTCCTAAGAAACCTTTAACACGCCCTTGTAGTATAGCGTCATATGCTTCAGCTTGTGTAATGACTGCTGTTTCCTTAGCATTTCGAAGCTCTATGGCACCGTCTACAACGCCTTGTATAAACTTGGCCCTAGCGTTTGTGTAATCCATTTCCTCTTGCATACTAGCTAGTAGGTGCTGTTTGCGCTTGTCGTTGTACTCTATACGCTTTACATACCACGCTTCTAGCAGTTCTTTAAGACTGTTAAAAATAACAATCTTATTGTTCTCGTCGATACAAGTAAAGTTTTCTGTAACCTTCTTAATCAGTTTGAGCTTGGTCATAATCCATTCGTCTGTGCGCTCACCAAAAGCTCTATCTACTTGGATCTCAAACTTGAACACATCATTGTCGCTCAAGTCATCATAATCTTTGATAACCTTGTCGTCAACCAAACGTTCTAGCACTGATTGATATTGCTTGAGCGTGTATCCGATAGGCAACGAATCAATGGTTATACGGTGCTTGGTCTTGCGTGTAAAGCTACCTGTAATCTCCCACTGAACTTTGCTTTCACCTTTGTTAACAACACAGCTCATACCTTCCCAATGCGGAGTAAGGTTAGCAGTAATGCGCTCTCCTGCGGCACGTTGCTTTACCCACTTGACAATCTCTTTAGGCTTGCGCGGAAGGATCTTTTGTGCAAATCCAATACTCACACCTTCACTGCCGTTGATAGCAAGCATAGGCAGTACTGGTACATAGAAGCGCGGCTCGATCTTAGCACCTTCAAAATCCTGATGCTCTAAATTAACAAAGTCATCCTTGTTGTACAGTTGCTTTAAGATTGGATTCATACGTGCAAAGATATAACGTGTAGCAGCCGCATCATTAATAAACGCACTACCAAAGTTACCATCACCTTGGAGCAATGGAACATTGTTGCCGCTGCCTACATAGTTTGCAGTCATGTTAACGATAGTGCCTTCTAAGCTACCATGCAAGTATTGTGCATAGTCTTGTACCTTAGGACCTAAGTTGCTTACTTTAACAAACTTGTCAATGTTCTGTTGCAGGACTGTGTGTACAATCTTACGACTTGCGTTCTTTTGTCCGTCAATATAGTTTGCCAGTTTACGAACGTTGTCATACACTGAGAAGTCAATGTATTCGTTCTTAAAAAAGCCTTCTAATGGTATTTGTTTTGTCATATCTTATACCTTCATAATATCAAATGGCGCACTCTGTAGGAGTTGCTCTTTGCGGTAATCAATTGTGCCGCTACTAAACCAATTTGTAAATAGGTCTGTGTCAGCAATGCTTACTGTTGGCAACATTTCATCCATTGTGTCTGCGTCAATGATATGTCTTAAATCTTTTTCACTCCAGCTACCTAATCCTTTTACGTAGCTTACGTCTAGCTTGTGGTCAATTTTGTTTACATCACTAAACGTATATGCCCATTCTTTTACTTCGTTGTTCTTTTTACCAATTGCAATAGGAGTACGTAGTATCTTCATCTTGCCGTTGTTTAGGTGCTCCGGAAAGTACTTGTACATAAACAGCGATACTAGTCCTGTAATACGCATGCCATCTGCGTCAGCATCAGTTGCTAAACAAATTTCTGCTTCTGGAAATGTAGTAATAATTGTGTACAGTTCACTAAGCTCTTTGTTCGCCATAAACTTTTGATGCGATACTTCTAGCACATTAAGCGGAACACCTTTAAGTGCATAAAACGCATTACCTTTGCGTCCCAAGCATTTGATCAAGCCACCACTTGCTGAATCACCTTCTACTACAAAAATTCTATCTGTGCGATGTCCGATTGCCGCAAAGTACTTGTCCGACTTTACTTTCTTAGACTTTTCAAGTTTACCTAAGTCTTTCTTAGCAGCCAAGTCTTCTTGCATTTTAGTGTATGCACAAATCTCGTTGATCAAGTCTTCGTTCTTCATCAACTTGGCAACAATCTTCTTTGTGTCAATCTCACCGATTGCTTCACGACATTCTGCTGCACTGTTAGTTACACGTTCTTTTGTCTGGCTATCAAACTTTAGTGCAGGAAAGCCGTTTACAATAGCATGTACTCGCAAGTGTTGCTTTAAACGTGCTGCCGTAATGTCTACTTTCTTGCGGCGCTTTAGTGTGTCACGCAACTCTTGCATAATAGTTGATAGGAAGTGGTCAATGTGTGTGCCGCTCTTTACACTCAGTCCATTTACTAGACTGTGCGACTGATGCGATCCATCTGACTTAGCAATACCAAACACTGCTTTCTCTGTTTGGAAAATATCACAGTCACCAAAGTAGTCTGCAAACTTTAGTCTAACAATCTTTTTATTAAAGCGGAAACGCACACTATCAAATGCTAGTGCAAGCGAGCGCACACGTTCTTCAATCATTGCACTGTGTGCTTCGTTAATGTTCTCCATACCAAAGAATTCATAGTCAGGACGGAACTTAACAGTTGTGCCTTTGAGTGCAGTTTCTTTAGTACGGATTCGATCAATCTGTCCGTTCTTGCCTACCATCTGTACTTGCAGTTTGCCATCGCTACTCTTAGCATCAAACACACTGGATGTAACAAATGTAATCATTGAGCCAACACCGTTCATGCCAATGCTTTCACGATTGTCATCATCAAAGTTACTACCTGCTCTAGCTCTTGTAAACGCACTCACCATCTGATATTCTTTACCATCTGGTGTGTCAATTTCTACACTAGGAATACCACGACCGTTGTCGCTTACTACAATAGTACCGTCAGCTTCAATATCTACATCAATGCGTGTAGCATACTCACCTTTAGTACGAACATGTTCGTCTACACTGTTATCAATAATCTCATTGATAATTTTGAGCAGTCCACTTACGATGTTTACCTTTGTAAACTCTGCATTAATAAACGCTTGTTCTTGTTGTACGACTTGACTGCCGCCGTACATTGAAAAACGTTTACGGATATGTTCTTTATCCGATAATAGTTTGAAGTTATCAGTCATGATAGTCCTTAATTCTGTGTTGTCAGTATATTATATAGCCAGATAACCCGAAAGTCAACTTATTTAGAGTTTTTCGCCAATTTCAAACCCGCGGAATGTTTTAAAGCGTGGGAAACGTAGACTGTAAGTACCGTCTTGATTCTGTGTTACAGCGTCTGCACGTACTTCCACTAGATTGCCGATAATATTGCTACGATGAGTCCAATAATCATCGCGATGGACATCAGTAAAACCGCTACCCACATTGACGCAAATATTTTTTCCATCGTCGATCCCTTCACAAACGAATGCACCAAGACGGCCTTCATTCCTACCAGTGCCTTCTTCAATTTCTTTTACCTCCAATGTTACTTCAATAAACGGTTTTGCCTTGAGCCAAGCGTGTGTACGCTTGCATTCATATGGCGCATCAACGTCTTTGATCATTACACCTTCATAACCGCCGTCTACGGCTTGCTTATTCAGCTCTACAAAGCGTTCTTGCCCTTCTTTTGAGTCTAAGTTGACTGTTTCCCAATCCAGTGCTGATACGTGCTGAAGTACGCTCTCGTGCTGTTCTACCCATGCTTTGGTAATTGCACTTCTAAAGCTTTGTGGCTTGTCCCAGCTACCATTCATAAAGCATCCTAAAGGAATAGTATCAAACAAATGCAGTACAGCATCAGTTGATTGTTTACCATCTTTGCGATGTACTTGCTTCATAAGATCTTGGAAGTTAGCACTCATTACTTCACCATCTAACACAAGTGGATATGGTACAGGATGGTCTTTGATTACAGCTTCAATCTCAGAAATAATATGTCCAAAGTTATGAAACTGTTTACCATTACGACTGAACATCTCAACTTTGTCACCACGTATAATAGTAATAACTCTTACACCATCGAGCTTAATTTCAATTTGCTTTTCGCCAACCATCTTTTTTTCATGATTGGCACTGTCATGTGCAAGGCTACAAGTAAACACAGGCACAGTGCCTGGTACTACTTTGTTTACAGTTTTTTCACTCATGCCGCAACGTAAATCTTTAATTAAGATACGTCTATAAAATCCGTTCCATTGTTCTGTAGTAGCAACACTCATTGCAAGTTCAATTGCATCACGTGCCGCATGTCCTGTAAGTTTACGTCCTGCAAGATTCATTGCAAGTTCAACAAATGTTTCCCACGGTAGACCTTGTCCTGTAAGTACGTCTGAACGCTCTGGAACTTTCTTAACACCAAATGTTACAAGTGGGTCAAGGGCCATTTTTAGACCTTCAAAAAACTCTGGAAGTCCTTCTTCGTGTGCTGTTTTTAGGATTGCTTGTTTAGCTAGTTTGCTGTTGTCAGCTTCTAGTTGTGCGATAATATCTTGCGGTTGTGTTCTCATTTTTGCCTCTTTGTTTGCCTAATTGTTATATACATAATAGCACCGAAATACTATTATGTCAACCATTATTCTTCCCAATCTATCTTATTGTGCTTGGGCCTTTTATTCTTAGTTTTATCTTTGAACTTCTTTGGACGGAAGGGACCTTGTGGATCCCTTACCGCCTTTGCTTCAAAGTTGCGCCGCTTGGGCGCTTGAGGACGTCTGATGCTTTTGGACATTATACAATCCTTAATTCCTCAATGTTAATTGGAGTGTAGTTGATTTGCTCAACACAAACACACTTGTATGGTCCTTCTGGTGAAGGGTTAGTGTGGATGTGTCCGTGAACGTTTAATAACGGCTTATCACCAAACCTATGACTTTCAGCAAGTGTACTTGGATGCTGTGGAGTGTGACTAAACAACAAACCTTTGTCGCTCATATCAATCCACAACTGCATATCCTTAAAGAACGGAGCAAGTATTTTCAAGTTGTCGTGGTTACCAACAACAAGCCTTTTCTTACCAGGTAACTTTGCAAAGTTTGCAGCCATCCAGTCAGCTTTGTCCATACCAAAAAGAACGTCACCACAGTGGATAACAGTATCTTTTGGACCTACAACACTTACCCAGTTGTCCATCATTGCTTCGTTCATCTGTTGAACAGAATCAAAACCTCTTACAGGTTTGCCAATGTAATCTTTAAACTCAAGGATGCCCGCATGGTTAAAGTGTGTATCACTAATTACAAATGTTGTCATTGCCTTGTACCCTTGTGTGCCTAATTAATATAACTATTATACGATAATTAGTACCGTTTGTCAACCATTTAAATTGGCTGGGGAGGAAGGATTCGAACCTTCGGTACACAGGATCAAAACCTGTTGCCTTACCGCTTGGCTACTCCCCAAAACTTGGTCTCGATGGTAGGATTCGAACCTACGACCTTTCGCTCCCAAAGCGAACGCACTGCCAGACTGTGCTACATCGAGTTATTTGGCATCGGGTGAGGGATTCGAACCCCCTGACTCTCGTCCTGGTTTTGGAGACCAGTGTACCACTCCAACTGTACCGACCCGACTTAAACTTTTTATTCCTCCACAAAAAAAGCCCCTAACATTATTAGTGCTAGGGGCTTGCTTAATATAACTTTTCTACAAAGTCGCGTTAAGACATACCCCTACCTTTTGGTGGGCACCAATTCTGTGATGACGATTGTTGTACTGTTCTTAACACGTTAGTATTCCTTATTTCTTATTATGTATTTATAATACACTCTTTATTTATTGTTGTCAACCATTAAGTTAACTTTTATTTGGTGCGCCTGGAGGGACTTGAACCCCCACGCCGTAAAGCACTAGAACCTAAATCTAGCGTGTCTACCAATTTCACCACAGGCGCATTGTTAGGAAGACCCAGGTGTATACAGGTGACAAGACCAGTACAGTGACCTTGGGTCATAAGTAACCTTCCGGTATTGAGCTAACTATGTTAAGCCTGGAAGGTGTTGTTATATGGTGCCGCAACCAGGATTTGAACCCGGGACCTACTGATTACAAATCAGTTGCTCTACCAACTGAGCTATTGCGGCATTATCTTTTTACTCTACAAATTGGACAAAAATCATTATGATCCAATTCAAATTTACATTCAGGACATTTGTTTATCATACAGTACTTATTCTATAGAGTCTTCTTCTTCCTCAACTTTTGGAGTGTCAGTCTTCTCAACCATAAAAGAGTTAATCATTTGTTCTTCGATAATGTGTTTATCAATAGTTCCAGTTTCAAGCAAACGAAGTGCATCTGCTGCACTTGATGCTTGCCCTGAACGTTTTAGATAAGCACATACTGCAACTAAGTCAGTTCGATTGATGCCTGTAACATCCATTGCTTCTTCAATAAAGACTCGACCCATTATTGTAACCTTTCATGTTACTTGTTGTTATGGAGCGGGTGAGGGGAATCGAACCCCTATCATTAGCTTGGAAGGCTAAGGTCTTACCATTACACAACACCCGCAATTAGTTTGTGTACGTGCTAACGGTTTCAACGCAGACTATGCCTGCTCCGCCCCTTCGCACTAACGACATACACTGCCGGCATACTTGCATCGAGCCTTTTGTTGTGATTGCGACATCACTTCTTATCATATGGGACTTGCTAACCCATACTAGTCGAGGAGCAACCTCAACACGTCTTTGGCAGAGAGACAGGGATTCGAACCCTGGGAACCTTTCGGTTCGGCGGATTAGTAATCCGCTGCTTTCGGCCACTCAGCCACCTCTCCAAATGTTTAATTCTTGCTTAAAACTGATATATCCTTCACAGTAAACACAAAATTTATGATACACCGCACATTTGATTGTATAGGGTTGCTACTACAATGGAATCTATTACTTGGAAATATAATAGCATTGCCTTGTGCTGGAGTATTAGAATGTAACATTGTCATGTTGTCATCGAAGATTCTTGTATCACCATCACTGTCGTTGACATAATACACCATACTTAAATATTCCTGCTTATTAATATCTATGTGTGGCGGATTGTAATTATCAACAGTAGAACCATTAGGAGTTAATAGATTTGCTTTAACACGTTGTAAACTTGTTATTTCTAATCCAGTCTTGTCTTGTAAACTCCATAAAATAGGATTAACAACTTCTCCATACAACATACTACATGGACCGTTATCGCCATATATTAAATGTACAAATTGTTGCGAGTTTATAATATTACTGTCGCCTTTGTCAAAGCTAGAAGTATCTACGGTAGATTCTATATATTCCCAATGGGCTCCTGTCATTACTCGATTTTCAATGCCAAGAGCCATTTTTGGTGCCGCGAGATTATCTATAGCACAGTAATTAAACAATAATCTATCCTTTTATCTTTTTTATGATAGCGTCAGCGTCTGGATAAGAATCCATACTGTCGACAATTTTGTCTACTGCATTGATACGAATCATTTCTTCAGTAGCCGCATGTTCTGGACTGGGCTGATAGAAAGGATTGTAGCTGGTTGGCAAGTATGGCTGTGTCCAACTTGTGTTGAACACCATGCCATCGAATCGTTTGTTAAAATCATCACTCATCTTATTTTGCCCGTATTGTAATTTCTACAGGAATACGGTCACCAACACGATAGTTGTTGTAGGTGCGTGTACTTCCTGTGATGTTATTCCATGTATAACGAATAGTGTAGTTTTTAATTTCTTCCTGCGTTTCATAGAATGTTACATTATTACAGGTTTGTTCTTCACGATAGCCAATAATTTGTTGTTGCCTAGTTGCACGTTTGTTTACAACATCTGCGCCAATAATAGCACCTAGTACAGTTGCAGCATCTTTGCCGCTGCCGCCGCCTACTTGATTACCAATTGCTCCGCCAATGATTGCACCTACAATAGTATCGCCTGTGCTTGCCTGACCACCTTGTACAGTACCATAGATAGGCACTTGATTTACTCGACAATCTGTTCTGTAACGCGGAACTTGAACGGTTTGATAGTTTGGTTTTACATTTGTAACTGTCGCATATTCTTCTGCACTTACTGAGGTAGCAAATCCTATTGCTCCAATTGCTGCTACAGTTGCTAACAATTTATTCATTGTCTTCTCCATAAAATTAACTTACTAGTATATAATAGCACTGATATTTAGTATTGTCAACCTTTATTGTACCATTCCTGCTCGTATTCTTCAACAATATCTACAGCATTAATACGATCATAACGAAAGCTGCGCCATCCCTTGGCATTGACATCCCAGACACTTACAACAGCGTCTGATATTTCACGAACTTTCTTTTGACTCATAGTGTCAGTTTTAGTTGCAGGTGGTTTAATATCTTCACGTAGTGTGCAAGTCATTACACGTTTGTCACCGTTTAACTTAGTAAAGTCAACTACCACTACATTTTGTTCTAGTTGCAACTTTAGATCTTGCTTAGTTGGAATGCCTTTGAGATTTGCTACTGTATCACTTACTTCTGACATCATCGTTTCTCTACAACCATGTCGGCAAGTCCGTGCTCAACTGCTTCTTGTGCTGTAAGGAATGTATCAAACTTCATAGTTTCAAACAGTTCTTCGTATGTTTTGCCTGCTGTATTATGGCGCACATAAAGCTCTGTAAGACGCTTGTTGACTTTCTTTGACTCTTCAAATGCACGTTGAGCATCTTCAAACTGTAGCTCTTGTACGTGTACGCTGCCGCTGGTGCCGCGTGTGCCACTTGACACTCTATGAATCATTGTGCGACTTTCTGGCAACACCACACGCTTGCCTGCTGTGCCTGCTTGTGCTAGGAACGAGCCCATACTACATGCTTGACCCATTACGATTGTACGCACATCGCATTTGATGTACTGCATGGTGTCATAGATAGCCAATCCTGCTGTTACAGCGCCACCTGGACTATTGATGTACAAGTTAATATCCTTGCCAGGTTCTTCACTTTCTAAGAACAACATTTGTGCTACAATCAAGTTAGCCATATTGTCTTCTACTGGACCGTTTAACATGATAATACGGTCCTTCATCAAACGACTGTATATATCGTATGAGCGTTCGCCGCCCGCAGTTTGTTCTACTACCATAGGTACTAGTGGCATATTAATATCTTCCTTTTTTTGTGTTAAATTCTACTGGACCAAGGGTGGTAAATTCCATACCATGAGCATTGCCCACATATACTTTACCATTCCAACGCATGTGTATCTTGTTGTTGGCAACAAATGCATCTAATGATTCGTTAACTCTAACATTGTCAACTTCGCACTCGACTTCTTGTTCGTTGCGAGTGTTGGTTAATATTGCTGTCTTGCCGTAATAACTATCCATATCTACCTCAAGTTTGTTATTAATTTAACTTATTATAGCAAACTTTTTACTATATGTCAATAATATCTTTTGGATATTTCCAATTAAATTCCATTTTGTTTTTAAGTGTTCTGTAAACGTTAATTTCAGGTTTTAGATATCTTAATAGCGTTTCTTTAAAGTGCTTGTTGTCTAATATTGCTGTTGTAACAGCATCTGTAATCTTCTGATTGCTTACATTTCTTTTTTCAATAGGCAAATGTCCTAAATGTGTTATTAAATTGTCTAACTGCTTTAAATGAACCACTTTGAAATCTATTGCGGTATCAAGTTGAACTAGCCAATTAGAAGTATGCACATCGTTTAGTCCCACAAAGTTTCCAAAATTATGAACAACGTATTTTTCAATAAAATAGTTCCAATAATCAGTGTTTTCTAATATTAAAAGATTTGTAAGCTGATCATACAATACATGATCTGAAAAACGACTATCTTCCTGAGGACCTAATAATGCGTTAAGCATAGAAAAGTGCCTATGAGTTATTAGACCACTAACATACCTTTCAAAAGGATGCCTTATTAAAAGATATAAGGAGTCTTCCACTAAATCTATATGCTGCTGGTATGTTAGGCTAGTAATACCTTGTAAAGTCCTAGTACCTAATTTAGCAGTAGTTACTATTTGAGAATTACTATCTCGATATATAGCAAGTGATAATGGAAAGTCCAACATTTAAACGCCTTTTAATACGTTTTCTGCACCTTTGAGTTGCAAGTTAAGAACCAAGTTTTCAACCAACAGTTTGGTTGCAGTTGCTAAAATAACTGGCATTAGGTCTTCTTTATTAACATTACCAAATTGTTCTAGTAGTTGCGAAGCCATCATTTGATAAGCTTGCTTTTCTGTAATGTGAAGCATGCCCCAATCAATAGGATCAGAAAGTTCACACTCCATTGCTAAGTCTACTAAAAAGTCCACATCTTCCTGCTTAACCATTACTGAAGTACTGCCGATTCGCCGTGCCCGTTTGGATCAATACCAAATTTTGCAATACATAAACTTACAATTGCATATGGAATATCCGCATCTTGTCTCCCTTCAGGAACCCAAATTCCTTTAAGTTCTCCGTGTTTCCCTACAATTAACCCGTAGTCAGTTGTATCTAAGGCTTCTTTAAATTCTAATTGTTTATGACTCATGGTATTCTCCTAGTTGTAATAATTGCTTTACTCGGAGTATTCGTATTGTACAAACTCTCCGTCTTGGATCTTAAATACGTCTATAGTAATAGTATTTACCATCAACTTACATCTTCCCTTACTTTTTTTGCAATGGTTTTGTAGATACCTGGGTTTACTTTTAGTACATTAGGCATCATAGTGTGTCTAATATAATTACGTGTATATCGTGTATCTTTGTTGCTGCCATCCTCAATATATGGAACATTGTTTAAGCTTGCCCAAAGTTCTAGGTCACGTTTGCGAGTAAGACGAAATGGACGATACACTCTGTCATTACGACTGTAAGGAACAATCTTTCCTGTGCCATGCATACTGCTCCATACCCATGTTTCCACACAGTCATCTAAATGATGTCCTGTGACAATTTCTCTTTCAGTACAGCGTTCTAACCAATCATAACGTACATCGCGCCAGTATTCTTCTTGGCTTTCATTTGTTCGTTTTTCTCTTGTGGTTGTTGTAACATTGGTTAAGAATCCAATATCTTTCTTTGCACACCATTGTTCAACAAATTGCATTGCTTCAAAGCCGTGCGGTGTTCCGTGATTGAAGTGTAATACAAATACATCATGATTCCTAGATAAGAAGTCAACTGCTGCCATACTGTCAACTCCGCCGCTACACGCAATATAAATTTTGCGTGGCACTTTACCTTGTAATTTAATCATTGAATTAACGAATAAATGATCAAACAAATAGGAATTAAAATGAGTGTTATAATTCCAAAGATTGCTTTACCTTCATCATGTTCATCTTCAGTCATCGTTGGCATTCCATTTTAAGATTTCAATCTCACCATCGTCTAGCTTTTTATGACGTAAAAAGCCTTTATCAATTAATGCATCAATTGTTGCTTCAGTTGCATTTTTAAAGTTTTGTTTAAGAAACAAAAAGTATGTTGCAACAGTGCCTGCTAGGTACGCTCCGAATAACCACATTAAGTTCTCTGTAAACATTTTATCCTCCAAAAACCCAAACTAAAAAAGCAAATAAAACTATATAAGGCGCAAATTTCCAGCCTAATCTAATTGCCCCAAATACTACTGCTAATACTACACCTATTGTAAATCCAGCTATAAGCAAAGGTTGTAGTGCATACCAAGCTAATTCTAAATCACTACCCATTATGCTCTCTCCTTATACCTTATATAATTTTACGTAGTTAAGACGTGTTTCATCTGCGCTGAACATACGATTTTTTGTATGTGACTTTACTTTCGCTTTAATACGCTTGCGAGTGCCTACTTCGTGTTCATATTTATTCATAAAACTAACTAGGTTGCCTTCGATTACACCTATGTAGTTATAGCTCTCCCACTGGTTACTGTAACGCTTGTCCAGTATCTCGATTATACCTTCTACAGTTGCACCAACAGGATTAATATGACGACTGTCACGATACTCGATACGGATAGTTTTTGTAAGACTTGTCTCGTGCATATCACGTTTGATAAACTCTGGAGCAAATGCAATGCGCCCCACAGACGTAACCCTAACTTCGTCTTGCGACAGTTCTCGAATCATATCAGCTTTGAAGCCGTCTAGTTCGCCTAAGCCAAGCATCACATAACGCTTCATCCATTTGCGAGCTTGTTCTACGCTAGCATAGTCTGCTTCTGTAGGTTCAAACATTTCAAAGTCTTCTGGAAGATACTGTGAGTCTTGCTTGCTTTCCCAGTAATAGCGCACAAGACTTTTGTTGTCAAACTGTGTCTTGTTTTCTTCGCAACTAAAACGGCGAGTGTCTTTGGTATAAGTGTTATTGTTGATGCGATATGCCGCATATGCTACAGCTAGTGCTTCAGTAATTGATACAGTTTTAAGTGGAACTGCATCTTTGTTTACATAGCCATTTTTAACTTCTGTGAACATTGTTTGCCTCTGTGTGTTTGCCTAATTAATATAACTATTATAGCATGTTTACAGCAGTTGTCAACCTTTTTGTTTGTAGGCCATGACTAGAGCTGACGCGAGCTCGTCTCGGTTGACTAGACCTTTGAAGTCATCTTGCGCATACACTACAGCTAAAACTTCTCGGATGTCCATTAGAGTTTCTGTAACCTCTCTCACCCGTCCTTTGTCTAACTTGATCTTAACCCATTTCGCTGTCATTGTCCAGCTCCTTTATTACCTTTGAAATCCCCTTCAATGTATGTCTTGGCCATGTGACACAACACACACAACGTATTGATATTATCTTGTGTGTCTTTTCCGCCTTGGCTTTTTAAATGAATATGGTCTCCGTGCATTACACCTCGCATTGCTCTGTTTCTAATAAACGGATCTTCAACATGGCCAAAACGTACTTCGTCAGTGCGAGGATCATATCCGCAATTGGTACATTCCCAACCTCGGTAGAACGTGTGTGGACGTTCAGGTTTGCCCATTCCGCCATATTCGCTGCATTCAAGTTGATGTTCTCTACACAGTATATTGCTGCCTGGGCCATCATAGATGCTGATTGTATTACAGCAATCTTCTAGCATACAAGTTGGAGCAGCGCGATGCTGCTCCTTTAGTATCGCATTGCTCTTTAGCTTATCGCTGCGTGGATCTCGTAAAGTTTTCATTTCCACAAGTCCTGCTTGGTAACTGTATAACCATTGTTAGGCGTATACACAGGAGTTTTCAAGTTTGTGCTTGCTTTCATTTGTGCAATTAAGAAAGGAATACCTGTGCGCATCTCTGTGCTGAACCCTTTAAGTCCAAACTCTTGATAGCTATCTGGGTTAGCATGAGCATACCACCGAGTGTAGCTCATCTTTACTTTGGCCCAGAAACTGCCATTTTCACCAAAGTTAGCTTCAAAGTACTCTTTGGTAAATGCTACCATTTCCAGCAAGTACTGCTTGTCTACAGTAATGCCTTGCTCATAGCACAAGTTAAAGTACTCGTACAACTGTCTTGCTTCTTTAGCACGTACTGGACGCTCTTCGTTTAGGTATGCCCAATATTCTGCAAACATACGTGTTACTTCTGGGTGCTTGCGTGTCTTGAGGCTTTTGCTCATCAGCGTGTCAGCCAACAATGTAAACGCACCTGGTTCATCTTCATCACCAAACTTTGAATTAGTAGCAAATAGACCTGCTGCTTTAAAGTAATCGTTCTTTAGTGCAGTGTCCAACCATTCTTGATCTGTTGATCCGTCAACCTTAACACCGTATACCATCTGCTTGTATGTGTCGATAAAGTCTAGGCTTTCTTTTGCATCACCGTTCAGCAAAATAAAGTTTCTGCGAATTTCTAGTTTCTGATGTGAGCTATATACAACAACAGGAACCATTGCCTTTGCTACACGTTCGCCAAATACTAAGGTAAGAATAATAAACAGTGCAATACTAGTATGTTGGCCATCCCATGCAATGTACTTTCCTGGGCGCGATGGATCTTCGTATACCTGTACTGCCATTACCATGCTTTCGCTAAAGTATGATAGGATTTTTAGTATGTGACGCATGTTAAGTTCACGTTGCATGGTCTCGTCAATTAAGATACAATCCATGCTAACTTGAATTGCTGTACATAGTTTAATATCTGTAAATTGTGTCCAACCACGTTCGCAAGGCGGCATACAGTTGCGACGACGGAACTCGTCTACCACTGCTTCTAGCTGTGCTTTAAATTGTGGGGATTTTGCAATTGCTTTTTCCAAGCGTTCTTGCAGTGTTACGAAGTTGCTCTCTGATACATCATAGAGGTCGTTAATCTTTTGTGCGTGGTTGTTCATCTTAGTTTCCTTTATGCGGACATACTCGTCCTGGGTTTTTTAAGTTGTAAACTTTATTGCTTACTATACTAATATAGCATTGTTTTAGGCAGATGTCAAGAACTTTTCTTCAAAATCATCTGAAAAAATGTCTCTCCACTTCTGTGCTACTCCTTCTGTGTGCTTGCACTTGCCGCGGAATGTAAATCCAGGGCAGTCACAAGTAAAGCCTTTGTCAGCAATAGTAACTGTGTAACTATTACCCTTGCTGCCTTCGATAGGATATTCAAGTCCTACTGCCCAGTGTGTTTTAAAGTCAAACAAGTCAGTTGGCTTAAAGAATTTTTGTGTATGTTTAGGCATCTTGTGTCCACTTCATATGTCCAAGTTTTTGTTGTTCTGCCCAGCGGATAAACAATCCTACTTCACGTCCGTGTGCTTCTATCTCCCAAGGAAGATCCCAGTAGCTTACTTTTTTAGGATTATAAGTTTTGCCGCACCATGTATCGTTTACAGGGTGCAACTCTCTACGAGCATACTGTTTGACATGCACCATTTCGTGTGCAATAGTTTCTAACAATTTACGCAAACGCAACCTTCGATCAGCTTCGATTTCAAACTCTCGTTTGTTATCTAACTCTAAACAGTAACCCATAGCGCCTTTGGGCGTAGTTAGGTTAACAGTAATATCAAGAGTGTACATACGAGGCATAAGTGTTTTAATACAAAACTTAACCATGCTTCTTACATGCTTCTTTTGTGTTTTAGTACCGCCAGTAATTCTAATAGTCATGCTGTCTGCCCTAATTGCCTTAATATGTATATATTATAGCACTATTTTTCCAGCTTGTCAACCACATTTGCGCCCAAATCTGACTCAATTGTAGGTGTATCGTAGCCTTTTAGTGGGTCTTTTGCGTCATCTATTACTATATCTAGTCTTGACATACGCATATCTTGTGTCATTTTAGCTATTTTAAACATACTGCCGGGCCCATCCCATACATCGTTCATAAGTGCATTGATCTCGTCAAGTTCTATTGATTTGATATGATGCTTACGTGCATCGCCCAAACGTTTGTAAAAGTATTCGAGCAAAAATTCTAGTATTCCTTCAGGAATTTTACGGTGATCTGAGTAAGCAAATGTTCCTGTAAAGCCATTTAGTAACCATGGTTGATCTGTAGGTTGTTTGCTCCAATATTCTACTGCTGAGTTGTTTAACATAGTCCTTCCTTATTTGTGTGAATGAGCTACTATTATACTACATCTAGTCTTCGGTGTCAACCTTTTTAGCAATTGATATTACTCCATTTTCAACAGTAATTTTGAGAACATCTCCTGGTTCCCAACCCATACGTTCACTTACTTCGGGAGGAATATTCATTAGTACATTTTTGTCATCGCCCTCAATGTCTTCAAAAATATCTTCTACTTTATATGTAATCACTTTGCTCATGTCTAATAACCTCTTTTCCAATGTTTGTTTGTGTCGTAACCTATTTGATTTATTACAGTTCCAATTTTATCATAATCATCAATACTTTCTACTGCTGTTTGCATTTTATTTGCAAACTCAACATCTATATTAATATTAAGTTTTGGTCCAATAAATCTATTTAACCAATTGTAATACATTATTGGTGTAGGATGATAATCAAGTGTTTTGGTATTAACATTATTATTAGGGTCGGCGTTATAAAATGATAATCGATTATCAAAGTTTTTACAAGTCCAATTAAATAAATCCTGTTCTACAAAATATGTATCATCTATTATTTTTTTATAACAACTAAAGTCTTGATTGTCTAAATCTAATCTTAGGTCATCGCCAAATACAAATAATACTTTTGCATCAACTGTATTAGCTATTCCAACAGCAGCATGAATGTAGTTCCAAGTGTGCATGATATAACTTTGTTCATTCCACATATTGCGAATAGCCATACTTCTTGGATCGTTTCTGCTTTCTTGGAACACATGCCCTGCTGGAAACCAACTTTCAGTAAGAGTATTGTCCCATTGGTGCTGATCAAATCTATGATAATTTGTCCATTGAACAATGATAGTATCATTTGTTGTTAATTTGTTTTTAACAACTAATTCAGAAAATCTTTCAAATATTTGTTTGTTGCCCGCTCCGCGATTACCCCAATTTTCAAATTTTTCGTAACTTTGCCCAAGTATGTCTGCCCAAGTCGGCCAATGGTATCTTGTTAACGAGCATCCTACTGTAAATAATCTTTGCGCTGTCATAATATTCCTTACATAAATATATATATGAATGATGCATATACCTTAGCGTTATTTGATGTTGTAAAAGAGACATCCATAACACACGGATACGATTTGCCTGAACCAATTGAAGCATATGTAGTCATGTTGCTAGCCAGCTATGTTGACAAAACTGATTTTCTTCCTGAAACATTTGCAGAATCTTTCCTAACAATTAAAACAACCACTGAAGCAAAAGAGCTTGGAGATACTTGTCTGTTTGTGGCAGGTGTATTTCCTACTATGGGTACTCGCAAAGGACTCAGTCGTAGATACTATCAAGATATTGGTTCTACTTCTTACGAAATGGCGAGCGATATGAACAGTGATCTATTTCCTGTACTTTCTAGGCATTTTAATTTTTTAAGTAGTTTTATAGAAGTTACTGTTAACACTTCCAAACACTCGCAGAGTAACCTTTTCCGTTAGTATCTCCACCATTGTTATCAATTTCAACTCCATCGTACTCAATTGATGTAACAGTGTCTTCACCGTTCATGTATTCTGTAGTATAGACTTTTAATTTCTTTGGATCAAACTCGCCTACAGTTTCAATAACGCCATCAAAGAACTGTCCTTTTTCGCTCGAGTATAACTGTGCAATATAGTCTGTACCTTCTGGTGCTTCGTCTTCACAACCCATGACAACTGGTTCAAGTTCATAACCACTTGCTTCATCAAGTTCGTTTAACATGTCTTGCAAGTTCTCACCTTCGATAACACTAGCAACATGACCTGCACTGTACTCCATTGAATCAACTTCGTCTACTACTACGTATGCACTACCCCATTCAACACCATATGAGTGTTCAAACTCTGTGTGCGACTCATACCAAGGACGCTTGTAGTTGTCGTGATCTGGATCATGCAAGAACTGTGCTTCCGGCGGCACACTTTCGATGTTTTCCCACTCGTCTTCTTCTTCGCCATCACTGTTCATGTAGGTAGTTAAATCATAGTCGCCATGTTCTTCACAAATAGGATGCCAAAAGTCGTGTGCTTCCTTGCTAATACTCATGTACGCACTTTCGCCGCCGTATCCGTTTAGTTGGATATTATAGAAACGTGGGCCTTTGAGTGTTTCTACTAGTTCTTGATTTTCTTCTGATGAATAATTGCTCATGCTATTGATCCTTTTATAAGAGGGTTAGAGTCTAATATTGTTTGGTCTGGGTGTTCTTCGAAACCAAAGTTAATTATTTGATTTATATCAAAATCATAATAAAAGTACTGAATTCCATGTCTAGGAGCTTTTACTTTCCAAATACCGTTTGATAAAATTCCGCTTTGACTACTGGTTTTACCATCGTATTCTTTGCCATTCATTTTGTAACAACTGTCCACGGTGATAATAGGCACACTGGTTACGAAACTCATCATACGCAAATTGCCTTCGTGCCATGCATCAGTAATTTTATCATAGTTAGGAAGTTCTCCTTTAAAACCGTTGGTTGCATGAAATATAACTTGCGCATTGCGTTCTTCTGTGACATAAACTGGCAGTGATTTTTTACTGCTTAGTGGCCCTCCCCAAAAGTCATTGCAAATTAATCCAGCTGCATAGAAACCTTGTGTGTCGTAATCCATGTCAATAATGTTAAGTTCTTCTGAAATTACTGTTTGATCATACTCTGGTATAACATACGTCTTATTTGTACTTCCTAAAAATTTACCAATGTTTGAGTAGAATCTAATTTGATTCTCTTTGCGATAGCCCTCTGTAAACCTAGAGTCATCTTCACACCACATTGTTCCTAAGCACAATCCAACAGAGTTTTTGGTTGCAAACTCGACAACTTGTTTTTCAGCAGCATACAGATCTTCTACTGATCTACCATTATAAGTATCAAATCCTGGAAAATATCCAGAAAGACTACCTTCGGGAGTTAACAAATAGTCAACATTATTTTGATGTGCCCATGTTATAGCATCTTTAATGTCTTGGACATTTTTATCTAGATTGTCAGATGCAGGAAGCTGGGCGCCTGCAAATCTTATATTTGACATATGATACTCCTAGTAATTCATGATATACTTATAATAGCATCAACTACCAAGCTTGTCAACCTAATTAAAGTTCTATTTCTATTTCAATAACAGAGGTTTGTTCACCACGCTTCTTTAGTCTACATAGCTCTAGATCTTCTTCTATTGCATAGAAGTATAGCAAACAAACCAAGTTTGTTATTATTCTTTTAAAGTGATAGGAGAAGTCCTAAACACGATAAACCGACAACAAATTCAATCTTTTCAAATGTAGTCATATCTATCTCCCTAATTGTTATGTTATACTATAACACAGTTTGATATATTTGTCTACTTTTATTTCATATCGTTTAGGGGATTATCTAATGCTTCTTCAACTTGCTGTTTTAGTTTAGTTTCGAGTTTATCCATAGCAGCTTCAATACGTTCTTCAGTTTCACGCATGCGATCTCTAGTATCTTTTTCACTTTCACGACTAACAATTTCAACTTCACGTAGTGTAGCATCAATGCTGTCTTGTGTATCCTTAACAGTCTGTTCAACTCTGTCTACTTGTACTTCGATTGTTTGCACATCAGCTTTGAGATCAATCTTAATATCTCTTGTATAATCTAATGCTGCAATTACTGATTCATCAGTTGCTTTTAATTTAGTATCTATGTTTGATTCTGCCGCTGCAAGGCGTTCTGTTAACACGCTTATTTCTTCTTGCATACCACTAAGGTCTGGGGCAACGTATTCTTGTATTTGTGCTTTCATATTTCTATAATCGTTATAGAACTCAAAGCCTCCCCATGCTACTCCACCTAGTGTACTAAGTGCAGTTATTACAGCAAACATCTTGCCCCCGGTGAACTTAACGCCACCTACTTCTACTTCAGCCATTTAATTCTCCTCATACTGCTGACGCACCATTTTGCGATGCGTTTCGTCACTTGCTCCACTAAAGAACCTCGATGACGGGTTATCATAATTCTGTTGTAGTTCGTATATACCATCTGATGTGTACCATTGTGCTTGTACTTTCATCTGTGGTTGTACGTACTCTCTAAAATTAGGGTTGTACCCTAATAGTGCCGATGTTGCATCTTCTGATGTATCACCGTCTATTGCCTTTTGTACTAGATCGTCTTCTAGTTTTTGTTGTGCCTCTAGTTCTTCTTCACTTACTTCATCCAAAGGTTCGCCCATTTCATTTGCTTCTTCTAATGTACGTTTGGTTATATCTATTATCAACTGATTTATTTCTGCTACAATTATACTTGATATTTCATTTGCTACTGTAGCATCTATATTTCCAAATGTGTAAGATATTGTTGATGAGCCTAAATCTGGTACTTCGCCGGTTAGTTCTTGTGTGCTTAATCCTTGGCTTGCTAATAACTGTGTATCGTTGCCACCAGTCATTGCACCTATGCCTGCATCACCCGACTGTAGTGCAGGTTGCCCTGTTGCAGAGTTAAAGTTTTGGCTGCTAAATCCGCCTGTGTTACTACTACCTGTATTGCTGTTACCACTGTAGTCTACTTGCCCTGAAGAACTGCTGTCGGAATTGCCTGTTCCCATATCACTACCACTGTTGCTGTTGTTGCCCATTCCCATATCACTGCCACTGTTGCTACTGCTGTTGCCGCTTCCGTCATTGCTGCTGCCGCTATTGCCGCTGTTGTTTGCACTACCATCATCGCCGCTACTACTACCCATGTCAGTACTAGATGATGCACTAGATGACGCTTGTGAACTTGCTGTGTTTTCTGCTGCCGTAGTTGCTTCAGATGCAATATCTAATGCACGTCTTTGAACACTAGTTGTTTTGCTAGTTCTTGGAGCATTTGGTGTAGTACTAGGTCCAGCAACTTCTTCAGTGGCTGCTAGTTCTTCAACTGGTGCAAGTTCTTCAACTGCTTCAGATAATTCTTCTTCAATAGCTTCTGCTAGTTCTTCTCTAATCTCGGCTTCTTTTACAGCCATTTCTTCGGCTATCATTTGTTCTTCAACTGCCAGTTCTTCGGCTATCATTTGTTCTTCAACTGCTTCTTCAAATGCTTCTTCAAGTAATTCTGGTATTGCTTCAAACTTTTCTTCACTGAGCGGTTCAAGTATGTCTAGTGGACGCTCGGCAAATATATCTTCTGTTGGCATTTCTTCAAATGCATCAGGTATAGGAAGTTCTTCAAATGCATCAGGGAACGCTTCATTTTGGAAGTCTGATAAACCCGCTCCGCCAAAACTATCTGTCTCTTCAAAAAACTGTTCAAACTCTGCTTGCTCTCTAGCAATATCTTCTTCACTTGGCATATCTGTTGGACCTTTTTCAAATCCTTCTAAGTCAAACGGGTCACCATTCTCATCTGGTCCCATTAAGTCTAACACACCTTGCATGTCAACTTCTATTTCACCTCTTGCTGCTGAATCATCAATACCAGTTGCTAGTTCTTGGTCAATACCTGTTGACGCTTCTAGATCAATACCTGTCGATGCTTGTATATCAATACCTGTTGTTGCTTGTATGTCAAGTCCTGTTAGGTCTCCATCAAATGGCATGTTAGGATCAAATGGCATGTTAGGATCAAACTGTCCATCATAGCTGCCATCGTAGCTGCCATCGTCTTGTCCGTCATAGTCTTCATAGTCTTCTTCGTACTTTGGCTCAGTGTAACCGGGACACATCATGTCACTTTGTGGATTTGCATTACAGTCATCTTCAAACTGTTGTTCTGCTATTGTGTCTTCATAGCCAGTACATCTTTGTGTGTAAGTGCCATCTGCTGAACATGCTGTATCTATTTCAATAAACTCATACCACTTGCCGCTTTGTGGAATTATTACATTACCGTCTATGTCTTCTGTATACAAGAATATGTAATCATCTCCTTGCTGTACTGCGTCTTTGATATATCCGACTTGATTGTCGCCACAGTCATCGCCGCTTGTACATTCCCACATCCAGCCCATCATATTATCTAAGTTTGCTTGTAGTGTTGCAAATACTTCTGGATTGTTTCCTCTAAAGATGAATATATAATCACTGCCCTGTCCGCTTACATTCATGCCTGGGGTTGTTGATTTAGCTTGTGACTGATTGTAGTAAGGACAACTAGAATCATATGATTGATCTGTGTCACATTGCTGTGCTGTGTATGCTGCTTCATATCCTTGACAGCCACTGTCATACAACGCATCTTGTGAACATTGTTGATCGTAGTAGGCAGCTTCGTATCCGCTACAACTAGGGTCATACAGCGCATCTGCTGAACATTGTTGCTGTGTGTATGCTTCTTGATATCCTGGGCATTGTGTATCGTACATTGGATCTGCATTACATGCGTCTGTAAATGCCTGTCCTGAGCCATAGTCGTAGTTAGGATCAAACGGATCTGCGCCTTCTCTAATTGCATACGCAAATGTCATTTTCATTCCACGCACACCACTACCTTGGCCGTTGCCTTCCATAGACATTTCTACATACCAATCATCTTCAACTGTAAAGAATCCTGGTGGTGGATGATCTACATCAAACGATGTCCAATCTGCAAATGATTGGTTAGCGTAATCGTATTCTGCACTGTATATTACGTTTTCACCATATCCTGATATCCCGCCATTGTTGCTTGGTCCAATTATTTTAACTGAAAGTTTTAAACTACTAGTAGCATCAGGCTTCTTAACTTCCCATTCGTAGCCCCATCCTCTAAACTGTATACCAACGCCAGCTTGTTGTAGTGCTTCGTTGATAGCAAGAGTAGATGATATAATTTTGTTGGTTATAGTATTTTGTGCAAAAGTATAAGAACCATCTGTTTCAGAATATACTGCTACAGGAGCACCAGTTTCATCATAGCCCATGGTTCGATCAATAATATATCCCACATTGCCGTCTAGATCAAGTGTTGTACATTCTAATGTATCAGTTTCTGTGTTTTGATATTTTCTGCCGTCGCGGTTTTGTATCATTGCTGAGCCGCTGCCGGTGCCTGTGAAAGTTGTTACAGCACAATTTTCTGCTGGAGTAGGATTTGCTAATGCTGTATTACAGCAATAAAAGAAGAAGCAGAGCGCCGCCAGCACCCTTGAGCATATTGTTAGTTGCACGTTCTTTGTCCTCCTCAGCCTGTACTGCTACAGGTTGCATTTCTGGATTAGCTGCCCATTTGTCTTTTGCTTCTGCGCCGATGCTGCCATCGAATGGGCAAGGTGTTCCTGCCATTTCCATTGAACGATAAACACGTTCGTCTTGACAGAGTAGACTAACTGCTGCAACCTTCATACCCATGTTATACAATGTCTTGCTAAGTTTTAATCTTTCGCAATTCATATCTCTTACATGTGTGCCGCCTGCGATACCTACAATTTGTGTTTGCACTGCACCACTTACGCTGGTTGTACAAGTGTCATTGCCACCTGCATTAACTGTAGGAGCAATAGCACTAGGAGGTGGTGCAATTACTTTCTGAGTGATAGTGCTGTTATTGTTATTATTGTTAGTGTTCTCGTTTTGACTAGTGCTATCAACTGTAGTATTATTGTTGTTTGTGTTGTTGTTGGTGTTTGTATTAGTATTGGTGTTTGTATTATTACTAGTACTGTTCACAGTTTGGTCTACAGTACTATTGCTAGTGCTGTTCACAGTTTGGTCTACTGTACTGTTGCTTGTGTTGTTATTTGTATTGGTATTGGTATTGTTTGTTCCGCCACTCATTACATTGTTGTTTGTATTCGTAGACGTGCTAGTGTTGTTATTTGTATTGGTATTGTTACTAGTGCTGTTTACTGTACTGTTGTTGGTATTTGTATTGTTATTGGTGTTGGTGTTTGTAGTGCCGCCACTTAATACGTTATTGTTGGTGTTTGTAGTGCCGCCACTAATAATGTTGTTGTTTGTATTGGTGTTTGTATTGGTATTGGTACTAGTATTAACATTAGTGTTGTTGTTTGTATTTGTATTGGTTCCAGTATATACGGTAGTATTGTTATTCGTATTGGCATTTGTGTTGGTGTTATTGTTTGTGTTGGTATTTGTACTAGTACTGGTATTGTTATTCGTATTGGTATTTGCATTAGTACTATTCACAGTACTGGTGCTGTTGGTTGTGCTGTCTGTTTCTACGTAACTTGTTTCATCAAAATTACCGTCAGCATCGTTTGCTACCTGCGCAATTGAAATTGCGGGCATCAGCAAACCTAACACTAGAACTGTCTTAAATATATTTTTCATTTACCCTCTTACCTTTGGAAACATTCGCATCTTACATCAGTATTTATCGATTAGATGTTAAAATTTTAACACCAGTTAACTGTGTATAAATAGTTTTATGAACGCACAATTAATTGAAGAACAAGAAACATTTTTTGAAATGTTTGACACCTGGACAGAAGCATTGCCTGTACCAGAAGACTACTGTTTAGATACTGATGTCGATGATTTTATTATTGATAAGATAAAAGAAGCATTAATAGAGCATAATGGTAATCAAACAAAAGCAAGTGAACGCTTAGGTATTAAGCGCACTACATTAATTGCTAAATGCAAGAAGTTAAATATTTTTACTGTTTAATATCTACAAAAACGCATTCTATTGTTTCAGATTTGTCATTTACCATAACTGATGCTTTTTTTAAGTTAACTGTACATAGCGTTTCAGCTGTGTAAGTATTCAAATGATGATACCTTACGCCTTGATCAGGTACAAATACAAACCATATTAATAACCACATATTACCATTTCCCTGTTCCTACACCTATTAACCAAAAAACAAAAGCTAATACAGCTACACCTACTACTGCTATAGTCAACCCAACTATCCATTCTATGATTGCTTGTTTGCGTTCTTCGGCTGCATAAACTTCTGCCGCACGTTTCTTCCGCATATCACCTTCAATGCGTACAATTTCATCCCAAGCTGAAGGGCCATAATAAAAGCTGATATGCGTTTTCATTTCTTCGCGCATCTCTTTTGCTTTTTGTTTGTGTCCCCAAATTTCTAGAGCGTTTTGCTCTATTTGACTTGAGCCAAACAGTTTCTTGAACATTGGTGGATTTTGTGCTTGTTTGTGTGAAAAGTCTAAATCACTCATTGCGCCGGCCCACTGCGATAGTGTGCCTGCCATATCGTGCAGTTCTTTTCCTGTGTCTATTGCTGACTTAATTCCGCGATACGCGGCTGCTGCCAAACCAATGGCGGATACCGGATCTATCATACTTGCCCTTTCTAATATGATAGAGAGTGCCCTCACACTCTACTCTAGTATTTATCGATTTAGCTGTTAATTTCCGCGGACTTTAGTTAACTTTTTAAGTAACGAACCTTTTTCTATAAGATTGTTCATCTTGTCTGCACCATATTTTGATCTTATACGCACAAGAACTTCTTTTGGATTTTGTTTGTTATAAAATATAAGACTAGGCCAACCTGGTCCGCCATCTCGAGGTTTGCTAACTGTCATTTTTACATCGAGATCAAGTATATCTTTATCCAACAATCTATCTAGTCTCTGAAAATCTAATACGTAATACCTGTTCTTTTCAAACTGTGCTAACTGTACTTTGGGATTGTTATATGTGCCATGTTCTTTAATATTGTTTACAAACTGCTTTAGCCATACCTTCTCTGCATCATCATCAGAACCAGCAAGCTGTTTATGAAATTCATTGCCAGCTTTTGTATACACTGCCACTACAGCATCTCTCAGTGATTCTGCACCCAGATATTCATTACCTATTGTAGATACATCTACTCCAAAGTCTCCAAATATTTGTTTGTATGCATTCCAACCGTATTCGCCCTTTGCACTTTTTTTACTGGAATCTTTCGTACCACCGGCTGCTGCCTGACCAAATTGTGGTGTTGTTCCTGCTTTTAAACTTAGATCAAATCGTTGTTCTTTCTCTTTGCCGTTTTCATCTATATAAACCATAAAAATGTCAGTTTTTCGACCTGTCATATCAGAAACTCCGTCTGCAATAACGTGTACAGTATCAGGTCGATTATTATTTTCAAAGAATTTTGCAAATCTGTCTACAATAGTTGCATCGTTTACATAGTTAAGACAACTATTGATGTATCCGTACATTTCTGCATCGTCTACCATAAACTGCCAGTCTACAAAATCAATATAATTTTTTGTAGGAAGTTTAACAGTAAGTTTAAAATTGTCTGTAATGTCGTTAGCAACAGCTGGAAATACAATCGAACCGCCGCCTGATTTTGTAGTTAGGTCAGGTGCTTTTTTAGACGAAAAGTTGTTAACAACTGTTTTGATATCATCTACTGTAATGTCTTTACCTGGGCGAGCCGATAGTCTTGCAATTGTAGCAGCACCAAGCACACCTTCCATGGTATTGCCTCTGTTAGCCATTTTACGTTCGCCGGCTTCGTCTTCTCCTGTTGAACCAAACTCGCCAGTTTTTTCTAATTTAGACAATGAAAGTGTTTCACCTTCAGTTGATAAAAATTTTAAAGTTCTAGTGTTTCCTGAACGTATAGCAGTTTCAATTTTGTCTACTTCATCTGGGGCAATTTTTACAGTGCCTGCATTACCTCTACGTACAAAATCATTTCCGTTAGAAATTTTTTGTAATAGCAAGTTTAAACGATCATCGCCATGCTTGACAAGATCATTGGCGTTGAGTCCTCGTTCGACTAAGATTTCGGTATAGCGCATGTTTTTTTCCTATTTCTTTTTAATATTTATACGATTTTAGGAAACAACATGTCTGTGCAGAACTTGTCTACGTCTGCTTCATCTAGTCCAAGACTTTTCATAGTGCGCGGAGTATGTGGATTTTGTTGCTGATTATGACAGTAATAGTTTTGCGATGCTGTTACTAAGTCGCGGTCGCCGCATCCAGTAAACTCGCCGATCTCGTCAAAGTATGCACGTAGATTATCTTGTGCAAGTTCAATAATAGCAACTGCTTCTTCTATTGTGTTTACATTGCCTGCGGCAAGCATTTTATCTGTAAAGATGTTAGTTGCCCACTCTGGTAGCTGTCGTTGTTTTTTAGGAATAAAGTCCGCAACTGCTTCTTTGTATCCTTCAATCATAGGATGGTCAGGGTCACTACTTGCTGAGAAGTCGTGGAATGCACCTGTCATTTTGTTTTTGCCCGCGATAACATCAAAGCCGTAAATAGGACCATCATTGTTAAGCACAGGAAACACGCATACGTGCATCATCCACAAGCCTTTAGAGTCACGTGCATCTACAACATCAATGTGAGCCCGCCTAACATCATCATTGCGCCAAACGCGATTAACCCAGAGATCATTATTAAAATGGTCAAGCCCTGGTTCTTCAAACTCTGTTGCACTTGCGTTAAAGATATTAATAATTTCATCTTTGCATTCTATTAGTCTATCCCAAATAATACTCATTGTTCACCTAAAAGTTAAAGTCGTGATAAAAATAATCTGTTCCTGTTGGCGCTGCTTTTACCAACCATTCACCGTTGTGTATAACTCCGCTAGTACTACTAGTAGGACCATCATAAAACTCTCCGTTTAACGTATAACAATTATCAACAGTTACTATTGGCATATGATACCTAGACATCATCCATAAATGCATGTCAGAAAATAATCTTAAATTTACATTGTCTTGTTCTGTGCCAGCATCTGGTCCTCTGAATCCGTTACTTGCATGAAAAAGTACGTTTGTATTTTGAGATTCGTAATAAAATAGATCGTTGATTATAATTTGTTGGTTATCACGTTGGCCCCAGGCATCGTTACAAATAAATGATCCTATTTTAAATTCGCTTCGTCCTGTAGAATTCCAATTTTCAATATCAATTAAAGTAGGACCATCACCAGGATAAGATTGTTCTCCTGGTATTGTCATTTGTTTGTTGTAAAAACCTAACTCCACTCCAGTTTCATTGTAGTAACGAATCTGACTGCGTTTTACTTCTCCAAATCCTACACGTTCTATATATTCTGTACCTAATGCCATACCTATATTACGTTCGGCTGCATATTGAATTAAACTTCTTGTTATGATTTCTAAATCATTTTCTTTTAAGAAATCATATGAATTCATATATCCACTTAGAGCACCTTCGGGAGTAAGCAAATAGTCTACTTTGTTTTCTGATGCCCAGTCAATTGCTTTCTTAAGTTGTTCTACATTAAGATTTATATTTTTAGTTACTGGTATCTGAGCTCCGCCAATTCTAATCATTTTTAGATTCTCCTAATTGTACAAACATCTTAGTTGCAAAGTCAAAACATAGTTTTGCTTCGTCTGCCATACTGTCATTTAGTCTTGCACGTACTAGTTCTTTGAGTTCATCATGGCTTTTGTCAAACTTGTACATGCGTCCTTCGCCTGGAACACGTTTCGCAATCATTTGTCCGCCACTTAGATCTCCCATGTGTCTTACATACACATGTGCCATAAGTTTGTCAGCATCATCTTGTATTGACATTAAATGATCCATGTATTCTTTTACTACTGGCATTAGTGGAGGTTGATTAGGATTTGCTTCTCCCCACATTTCTTGATAGTCTTCGTGTATTGCAGGGGCTCTGCGCAGTTCAGGCATGCCGTCAAATAGACCATGCATCATACTCAGCATTTCTAACATGTTATATTGTGGATGCTGATTAAAAAGATAACATGCGTATCTTTCTTTAGATATTTGTGGTTCTTTTGCAAACATCTCTTTTACAAATGCTTGACGCTCTGCATTTTTATGATGTTCCCAAGTTAATTCTTTTAAATTGCTCATTCTGCCTCTTCGACTTTCAATTGCAGAGGGAACCCGTGATTGCGACTTGCATTAACAGCTTCGACACTCTTTTGTTCTGCTATCTCGTACTTATAAGTACCTACTACAGCAGACCCTTCATTATGAATAGTCATTGTGAGTGATTCTGACGCTGTGTCACTGTGTTTAAATATTTCTTTTAATACGCCCATAACCCACTCCATTGGAGTAGCATCGTCATTAAGCATGATTACATTATAATCTTTTGGTTCGACTATATCAAGTTTAATTTTTTCATCGATATTGATGTCACATTCAGTAGTCATTTATTGCTCCTAATAAAATGGGGGAGATATTTCACTCCCCCGACTGCTTATTCGCTGTCAATTGCTTCGTGTACTGCACCTGAGAAATCGTTAATAGCGATTTTCTTAGGCTTTAGTGCTTCTGGTACTTCTCGCACTAGATGAATGTTCAGCATGCCTAATTCTAAGCCTGCGTTCGCTACATCTACATGTTCAGCAAGTGTGAACTCTCTACGGAAATTGCGTCCGCCAATGCCTTTGTGTAGGTAGTTGACTTCTTCATCTCCTTTAGGAGCAGTTCCTTCAATCTTTAATTGATTACCGTCTTTGGTAATCTCAAGATTGTCCATACCAAAGCCAGCAACAGCGACTGAGATCATAAACTCGTCTTCGTTTATCTGGGCTATGTTATATGGGGGATAACCTTGTCCATTTGTGTTTGATCTGTTTACAAACTCAAGTTCGTTAAACAGTCTGTCAAAGCCAATAGTAGCTTTATGGAACTGAGGTAGGTTTAGTGTGTCTAGTCTTGTCATTATTTTCTCCTTTATTAAGCAAGATTAAGTTATGTGACCCTTTCGGCATCACATAACTATTTATCACCGATTATTTACATCATTGGCATTTGCGGAGCATTGCCTGCATCTTTTTGCGGAATTTCAGTAATTGTACATTCTGAAGTTAGCAATAAACTTGCAATACTTGCTGCATTTACCAATGCTGTTTTGGTAACTTTGGTTGGGTCGATAATTCCCAACTCAATCATATCACCATATTCACCTGTCGCTGCATTGTAACCATAGTTATCTGTGCCGGCTAAGATGTTTGCAACTACTACATCAGAACTATCGCCTGCGTTGGCAGTAATCTGACGTAATGGTGCTTCAATTGCAGCCATTACAATAGCAATACCTGCGTCTTGATCTGTGTTTAAACCTGTAATTGTGCCTGCATTTTGTTTTGCACGTAATAGTGCTACGCCGCCGCCTGCTACAATACCGTCTTCAACTGCTGCATGAGTAGCATGTAGAGCATCGTCAATACGATCTTTTTTCTCTTTCATTTCTACTTCAGTTGCAGCACCTACACGAATGACTGCTACGCCGCCGTCTAGTTTGGCAAGACGATCTTCAAGTCCTTCGCGGTCATATTGTGATTCGCTTGCTTCAATTTGTGTTTCAATCACACTAATACGTTGTGCAATTGCTTCCTTGGATCCGTTTCCGTTTACAACAGTAGTATGATCTTTAGTTACTTCAACACGTTCTGCACTACCCAAATGTTCACCTGTAACTTTTTCAAGTGTAAGTCCTGTGTCATCTGACACAACAGTTGCTCCAGTTAGTATGGCAAGGTCTTGTAGCATTTCTTTGCGTCGCTCACCAAAGCCGGGTGCTTTAACTGCACATGCTTTAACAACACCACGGGCACTGTTAACAACTAATGTTGCTAGTGCTTCGCCTTCGATGTCTTCTGACACAATAAGGATTGGCTTGCCTGCTTTTGCAGCGCCTTCTAGTACAGGAAGAATGTCACGAATGTTGGTAATTTTCTTGTCTACCAACAATACATATGGGTTTTCCATTTCTACAAGTTGGCGGTCTTGATTGTTAATAAAGTATGGGCTTAGATAACCACGGTCAAAACGCATGCCTTCTACAACATCTAGTTCGTCTTCTAGTCCTTTGCCTGACTCAACAGTAATAACACCGTTCTTACCTACACGCTCCATTGCTTCTGCAATAATGCCGCCAATAGTTGTGTCACTGTTTGCAGAGATTGAACCTACTTGCGCAATTTCTGTTTGTGTGTCACACGGCTTGGACATTGCACTTAGTTCATTAACAATTGAACTTACTGCTTTATCAATGCCACGTTTGAGATCCATGGGATTCATTCCGGCTGTTACATACTTCATACCTTCTGTAACAATACCTTGTGCTAGTACAGTTGCAGTTGTAGTACCATCGCCTGCATTATCTGCTGTGCGACTTGCTACTTCTTTAACCATCTGCGCACCCATGTTTTCTAGTGCGTCTTCTAGTTCAACTTCTTTTGCTACGCTTACGCCGTCTTTAGTAACAACTGGAGCACCATATGCTTTTTGAATTACTACGTTGCGTCCTTTGGGTCCGAGTGTTACACGAACTGCATTTGCTAGTGTGTTTACACCAGTTACTAGTGATGCTCGGCTATCCGCGCCGAATTTTACGTCTTTTGCTGTCATTATTTTCTCCTTATTCTACGATTGCTAAAATTTGATCTTCTGTTAAGATAATATGATCTTCTTCGTCAACTTTAACAGGTTGACCTGCGCCTTTGAGATACATGATGTCATCGCCTTCTGTAATTACTAGGGCTACTACTGTACCATCTTCGGCAACTCTTCCGCCGCCAGTATGTATAACTGTGCCACGAACAGGTCCTTCATTTGCAGTGTCTGGAATAAAAAAGCCACTAGCAGTCTTTTCTTCTGCTGGTACTGGCTTTACGAGAATTCTATCTCGAATTGGTCTTACATTCATATTTTTCTCCTTTTAAGCAAGATTTTTTTAATTTGAGACCTTTTCAGCATCTCAAGTTTATTTATTGCTCGATGCATACACAGCGTTAAATTGCTGAGTACAACGAACAAAGGTTGTGCATTTGCTTAGTTGCTTTAGCTTCAAAGCGCCTGCGTATGTACAGGTAGATCTAATACCGCCGGTTAAATCTTGTATGGTTATACCAACAGAGCCCCTGTACGGTACTAGAACTTCCCTGCCTTCTGATGAACGATAGTCTTTTAGTCCACCAAAATGTTTTGTGTTTGCTGCATCACTACTCATACCGTAGAATTGCACAAACTGTTTTTGTTCAAAGTGTGGCACATAAGTACCATTAGATAATAATGTAGCTTCGCCGTTTTCAAAGTGTTTGGTAATTACTTCACCGCCGCCTTCGTCGTGTCCAGCAAGCATTCCACCTAACATCACAAAATCGGCACCGGCGGCAAATGCTTTTGCGACATCACCAGGACAAGTGCAGCCGCCATCAGCAATGATATGACCTCCAAGACCATGGGCAGCGTCCGCACATTCGATAACTGCGGAGAGTTGAGGATAACCCACACCAGTCTGTATACGAGTAGTGCATACACTCCCAGGGCCAATGCCCACTTTAACAATATCAGCTCCAGCAAGAATAAGTTCCTCCGTCATTTCTCCGGTAACTACGTTACCTGCTATAATTACAATATGTGGAAATACAGATCGTACTTTTTTAACATGATGTGCAAAATGTTCTGAATATCCGTTAGCAATGTCCATACATATGTATTTTAGATTGCCGTCAGCCATTTCCATTACATTTTGTAATTTGTCAAAATCTTCTTCACTAGTACCAATGCTCATTGCTACATTATTAGTGCGTAGATAGTCATCTGTATTAAAGAACTCAATTAGTTCATTATCGGTATATGTTTTAACAAGACATGTAAAGATCCCTTGTTGTGCTAATGCGTCTGCCATTTCAAATGTACCAACACCATCCATGTTAGAAGCCATAATAGGAACACCGTAATAGTGTTCTTCATTTTCAGCTATCTCAGTAGCATAGTTTCTAAATTGAAATCTGCGTTCAAGTCTTACTTGTTTACGACTTTTGAGAGTGCTACGTTTAGGACGTATAAGAACATCTTTATAATCTAACTTAACATCTTGATCGATGCGCATTTCATACTACCTTTTCTTAGTTTTTTTATTTGTTCTTGGTGATGCTGGTGCAAATTCATCACTAAGTGCTTGTTTTTTCTTCCATCTAGCAATTCCTGCTTTTTTTGCTTTGGCACGTTTTTCGCTAGGTTTTGTATAAAACTCACGCTCACGCAATTGTTGCAGTACGCCGTCTTCAGCTACTTTCTTCTTAAATTTACGTAATGCAAATGCAAAATCACCATTACGAACTTGAACAGTTAGTCCTTTTTGTTCAGGTGCTTTGTTGTTGTGTCTCATTCTCAAAATTATCTCCTATATTAGATAAAAAGTCTAAGTTATAAACTTTGTTATTACTTAAACTATTATACACTGAATTTTGGCTGTTTGTCAACCAATAAGTTTTGTTTTTAGCTATCATATAGCTAGAAAGGTCTCGGCACCATGTTGATGTATTGTCAACATCAATTATTGCAATGTCGCATTGTTTGAATACATTTAACATCCAGTTAATTTCTTCTTCAACTTGTGTAGGCTTGTCGTATACATACACATTAACATCAGCGTCGATGCTAGCTAGAAATTTATCTTGGAGTTCATCTTGTATTTGTTTGCTAGGATACAATAATAACAGTTGAAAACTGTCATTGAATAACATATCCGGCGGCGTAACTATATTAATTTTTTTCAATTAAAACCTATTTTTTGGATAGTTTGTTAAAAAGTGTATTTTCGCTCTGTTCTGCATTCTGCTGATAACCTTCTTGTATATTATAGTTATCGGCATCTGTAGTAATTTCCCAAGGAAGTGAATCTATTTCGCTCTTTGAATATGCGTTCTTCCAAGCGTCTCTGTCTTGGTCTGGATTGTTTGTTTCCCATATAGCACGAGCAGTTACCCAAGCATCATCTTTTTCTTTTGCTTCGTAATCAGCGTCTAGGTTTAATTCTTCCTGTGACTTTAATTTTACTTTTTTTTTAGGTTGTTCTATTTCTTCTGGATAGAAGATCCTGTTTGCGGTGTCCGGTATCTCTCCAGTACTTCCTCTGGTGTCCTGCTCGGTACTAGTTCCTTCTTGGGTTTGGTCACTGTCAGGAACTTGTTCTTCTGTAGATTCCACATCGCTCCGTCTTGATAGACTTTCCGCATCATCGGCTTCTCGATCTCGTTCATTATGTTCCACATCACCATCTTGTATATCGCTGTCTGTAGTTTGATCCACTCGTTCATTTACTTCTCCTTGGACTGGTAGTACTTCTCCACTGTCGTCTTCTTTGGCCATAGCCATTCCGTCGGCAATGGTTCCTCTAGATTCTCCGGCTCCAATGGCAGGTTCCCCATCAAGTCCTTCAACTTTTGGCTGTGATCCGGTGTTGTCTCCGTCATCGTTTAGTTCTTCCTTTTGTTCCGCAGATGGCGCAGGAGTGTCAATATTAAAAACAGGGTTGTCAATTATACGTTGTGCTCTTGCTCGTTCGTATTCTTCTCTCTCGAGCCGAAGACGCTCACCGTTGTCATCTTTGCGCTTCCGATTGAAGTCAAAGGTATATTGTGCGGCTATTAATAGTAAGACTGCTAGTGGATCAAACACAAAGATAATAATCATAATTACCCAACGTACAGCTTCTTCAAGCATATTGTTGTCTGCGTTTTCACCGTATACAAATTCAGCAATGTATTTGATAGGTCCTACTTCTGCTTCTAGTTTGCGGTATTCTGCTTCTAGTGCAATGCGTTCTTCTGTGAGTGTGTCAATTTCTGTGTTGGCATTCCTAACACGTATCTGTTGTTCGTCGATGTCTGCTTCTAATTGTTGTGCATTGTCTTTGTCGCCTAGTTGGCTACGTAGTCTTTCAATTAGTGTTTGGCTCTGTGCTACTTGTTGTTCAGCACTTTCACGTAGGCGTTGTATTTCATCTCTTGCTGTAGTAATGATAGGGGATTCAGTTTGACGCACTTCGTCAATCTTGCCCAGCATTGTAAGCTCACGTTCTTTAAGCGCAGGAATTTGTACTGTGCGTATGTCTTTAAC
>Ga0233432_10000227_pt1 | contig 53680 bp, 45 predicted proteins | sample SI_122_August201_6_FD_179870 | JGI IMG/M metagenome (GOLD analysis project Ga0233432, IMG submission 179870) | Seawater microbial communities from Saanich Inlet, British Columbia, Canada - SI_122_August2016_10_MG | ecosystem: Environmental > Aquatic > Marine > Inlet | place: Canada: British... | reverse complement strand
ACGACGTAATGTCCTATAGCCAGAAAGCTCAGGTACTTTTCCGTTCAAGATGCCCTCTTCTGCCATCGCGTTGGGCCTTTGTGTGTCGATCAAAGCCCAGTCTCCATTCCCCACCCCAAGAAGAGTTAAGGTGTGTCGTAATTTTCGCTTAGGGTTTTGGCTATCGTGCAGAAAACAAGGAGCTCCTTCTTTCAATAGCGTTTTCATGCTCCCTGAATTTGGACAATGGACCGTCCAAATCGCTTCTCCCACCTTCACATCACACAAAAACCGCTTGTAGCGTTTGAGAAAGGTCGCTGGAATTAAATCAAGTCGCATGGACGTAGCATAAGCCTTTTACCAGTTGAGAACAATTTTTTTTTCCGATCATCAAACCATGAACATCGATGACATGAATAACGAAGATATCATCCGTCACCTTGGTAGGCGCTTCGACAGCTTCATTTTCAGTGGAGCTCACCAGGGCTCGACAGGAGTGAACGTCTCCACCCTCGTGAAGGGAAAAGATTACTTACCTTTTTGCCGAGATGACGTCGAGACCAAGGTTAAAGAGTTTCTCGATGCTCCTCCCCCCAATAAAGGTGGGCCTCCTCGATTTCGAGTTATCAAATAAGTTCCTGCTTCATTTTCCTTAAAAGCCCAGGAAAGCCAAGAAAGCATACCCTATATGGAGAAAATGGCATCTTCTCTCTAGGCTTTGAGTCTTCGATGCCTTTTTTAGGCTTCTTAGCCCCAATTCAGTCTTAAAAGGCTCAAAAGGTATTGCATGAAAGTCGTCTTTGGTATTTTTCCCTGCCCTCGCCGGGGTGATGGAATGGCAGACATGACGGATTCAAAATCCGTTGCCCGTAAGGGCGTGTGGGTTCAAGTCCCACCCTCGGTACTTCCGGCCGACTTCTATGTGCCGACCCCTCTGACCTGAAACGGAGTGCTATTTGTCTCTCTCCCTCTTTGATATCCAGTTTGGACTGAACATCGGCCCCTGGGAAAACAAGGAGTTGGTACCTTGCCTCACCCGCTTGACCGACCTTGGCTACAATGGCGTTGAGGTCACTTACAACACCTTTGCCAACTACAGCGATCGCATCACCATCCTTCGTGAAATCGTTGATAACGTTGGTATCGAGATCGTCTCGTACTTATTGCGTATGGATTTCAACGCCCTCTCCAAGGACTCCTCTGTCTTAGATCAATTCCAAAAGATCGCTGACTTCATCAACAAAATGGGCGGAAGCTACATCATTCTGGAGCAAGGTTTTCAAGCAGAAAAAGAGCCTGATCAAGAAGTTCTCCTAACAGAGTTCGAAAGAGCGATCACCGACTTCTCTGGTATTTGTGCCGACTCGGATATTGATCTGATCTTTCTTCCCAAACCCGACGGGTTCATTGCCAATGAAGATATGATGGACCGAGTCGTGGAACTCATTTACCCATTAGGCACGAGAATGGCTCTCGACGTTTGTGACTTCATGCTCATGGGGATTCACCCCATCGATTTCATGAAATCCTATTTAGACGCCGTCAGTATTGTTCGCATGAACGACATGAAAATTCTCAAAGGCAAAAAAGCATGGCAGTTTGAAGTGCCCGAAAAAACCCTCCTTGGCCAAGGCAAAGTCGACCTCACCTCCATCTGGAACTACCTTCAAGCCAATGAATACAAAGGATGGGTTATCGCTGAGTGCCCACCTGAAACGTCTCTAAAAGAAGGGGTCGACAAGACCACCAACTTTATCAACAAGGACATGGAAGTCTTCCTCACGAACGTCCTTTAAAGGGCCTCTGGGAACATCGAATTCCGAACAAATAAAGCCCAGTTGCATGACTGAGCTTCTATTCCTTCTCCTTCTAAAGTTGCTTTCATCTGGCGATAAGAGCCCTGCTTTTCCATCCAAGAAGTTATTTGAGTAAGTCTTCGAAGCGAACATGAACTCAGTCACCCTCGTTACGGCTCATCAAGCCAACTACCTTCCCTACTTAGGGTTCTTCGAAAAAATCCTCGTTTCTGACCGCTACATCTTAGTTGATGACACTCAGTTTGTGAAGCGAGGTCCATTCGGCTGGATTCACCGCAACCGGATTTTATCTCCCAATGGCCCTCAGTGGTTGAGCGTCCCCATTAAGACCCAAGGGAAATACGACCAAACCATCGCTGAAGCTGAAATCGACCAGCAAACCAACTGGAGCCGAAAGCACCTGCGTGCCATTGAACTCAGCTACCGCAAAGCCAAGTTTTTCGATGACATCTTTCCAGAATTAAAAGAGATCTACCAACAAAGATGGACTCATTTGGTAGACCTAAGCGAAGCTCTTATTCTATGGGTTCTAAAAACCTTAGACCTCCAGTGCCCAGTAGAACGATCAAGCCGATATCAAATCCAAGGGCAAGGCTCGAACTACGTCTTAGAGTTGGCCCAAAAAGGAGGAGCCACCCACTACCTCTCAGGGGTTCACGGCAGAGACTACCTCGATTTAAAAACCTTTGAAGAGGCAGAAATGGGTCTACTTTTTCAAGATTTCACCTGCCATCCTTACGAACAGGTCTACGGAAAAGAGTTCACCTCACACCTCTGCATCCTCGATGTTCTTTTCTGTATGGGAAAAAAGGGAACTCTCGACCTTCTCCATAAAGGCTCCCATACCGAGCGACCAAGTTAGACGATTGCCGAAGAGGGCCTATCATCCCAAATCCATGGCCCGTACCCGAAGCTTCACCCTGCTGGAATTGATCCTGGCCGCCGGGATTCTCGGTGCCTTTCTCTTCATCTGCACCTCCACACTGACTTCCACTTTGGAAATTCAGGAAGAGATTCGGAAACAATACGACAAAACACGACTCAGCAGTCTCGGTTGGAACCTAATGCACCGGGATCTATCCCATGCCGTTGGCATCTACTACCACCACTACACCCTATGGGAACCCTCCCCAACCGGAGGAGATGCCACCAAAAAAGTTGACCCAAAAAAGAAAAAAAAGAAAAAGAGAAGTAAAAAATCCACCAGTGATGAACTCTTGATCTTCAACGCCATCCCTGGCGGAGATGAGCCTTTTCTTGAGCTTGTCATTTCCAAAGGCCGACTCAGGGATATCAATGTCGAAGAAGAAAAAGTTTCAGCTGGATTTCGGAAGGTTAAATACTATTTGGTACCCCAACAAGAAAGCTTTGGAGACATGATCCTTCGCACAGAAGAACGCTGGGTTTCCAAAAGCCAACAAAAAGGAAAAAAGAAAGAGCACGAAGAAGGAGAATTCGATTTAACCGATATTAGACGCTATGGGGTGCTCATGGACATCGACGATGTCGAACTCAGCGTTTACGATGGCAAAGAGTGGGTCGAAGAGTGGAGCAGTCTAGAAGAAGGAGACTTACCACTGGCTCTTAGATTAGATTTTTACGACCTCTCCAAAGAGAGCCCCCCGGGAGGGCGTGAACTCGAAAGAAGAATCCTTCCCATGCCCCTTTCCTACAGAGTGGTCGAGGAGCCCGAAGAGCCTCTATGAGCATTTCAACCTACACAGACAACTTCACCCCTGCTCAACGACTCGGAAAGGGGACGATCTTTTTCCTGATTGCCAATCTCGCCGTTTACGTCTTCTGCATCGTCCCCCCAATCAAGGCCTTTGCCGGAGAGTACCTCCTTCTCAATACCTCGGCTCCTTGGCTCTGGCAAGCCTTTACCTACATGTTTTTCCATGGGGACGTTTTTCACATCTTTTTCAACTTGCTCGGCTTTTTCTTTTTTGCCCCAGTTGTTGAAGACCACTTCGGCACACGCACCTTCGTCCGCTACACCCTTGCGTGTGGTGTCGGCGCTGCCATTCTGAGCTATCTGCTGGACTTAATTATTCCAGGTGAAATTGGACGCATTCTAGGCTTCAGCGGGGCCCTCTACGGCACCATGTATGCCCTCTACCGCTTCATGCCCGACGCTGTTGTGCACTTCATGATGGTTTTTCCCATCAAGCTCAAATACCTCCTCCTAGCCTTTCTCATCTTCAGTTTGCTCAAAATCCTGGATCCAAGCCAAGGAGACCCCGTAGCTCATGGCGCGCACCTCGGAGGGCTCTTAACGGGTTTTCTCTGGTTTCGTTACACAGAAAGCTTCATGATACTAAAAGCGGGCTGGGATAGAAAGCAAGAAAGAAAACTCGATCAACAACGAGGCCAAGCCAAAGTTGAGCTCGATCGAATCCTCGAGAAGATTTCAAAAGAGGGGATGGGAGCTCTAACTCGAAAAGAGAGAACTTTTTTGAATCACACCAGCCAAAACTTCAAGAAAAAAGACTCGTGAATTCCACCTTATCAGGAGCAATTCCTTGTTTGTTGAAGGTAAAAGGCTATTTTTACAATCTGAAGACTTGACTCGGAAACGGCCATGAAAAGTACGGTTCGCACCTGGAGCCTCGTGGGGGGGCTATTCTTCTTTCTCTTCACAAACCCATTGCTGGGCGAAGATCTCGAAGAGGTCTATGGGCATTACCTTCAGGGCAATTACAACCAAGCCCAGGAAGTGCTTCAAAGCATCCTTTCTCGCAACCCCGATGGCGAAACTCTTTTCGAAATGAAGAGACAAGTTGGCGTTAGGGCGTTGTTGGAAATGAGTCAAAATGATTTCCTACGGGACCTGATGAAGACCTTCAACTCAGCCACGTGGCAACACGAACGGACTCAATTCAAAGCTCCTCGGCGAATTCGTTTCTTCATCTCTAATTTTATGGAGGACGACTCCACCCGGCATCAATCCATGCCGAATATTTTAGCCGCCGGACCTTACTCCATCCCCTTCATCCTAGAATATCTCAAAGAAGAGAACGAAGATTTGGTCACCCGTGGCCTAGCTTATCAACTGATTCTCAATATGGGAACTGAGGCAGTTGCCCCTCTCTTGCCTTCCACCTTTTCTAAAGACCCCGTCTTGTTGGTGAACGTCATCCGCCTACTGGGTGTCTCTCGAAGCCCAAGGGCCCTTCCATACTTGATGCGACTCAAAACAGTTCCCCTCACGAACATGGTGAAAATGGAACTCGCCAACACCCTTTCTTTCTACCGCCCCAAACCTGGTCTAACCCCCGCACGCTCTTATATCAACGAAGCCAATCGCTACCTGAGAGAAGTTGATGGCATTTACCATGAAGGTGTCGAAGCCGATGGACTCCTTTGGACTTGGGACGAAGAAAAACAAACCGTCGTCACAGAAAACCCTCTCGGACTCAACTTTGAATACCGAGCCCAATACGGTCCAGCTCTTTGGCCCCTCTTTAGGGCTGAAGTCATGCATAAAGAATTCACCAACATCACTGGCATGAGTGCCGTCGAGCGCCAATCAGCCCACGCCTCCACTCTTTGCACTTGGGTCGCCCAAGAGCACCGAACCCAAGAAGTTCTCAAAGGCCCTGAGTTAGCTGGCCTCAGCGACATCGTTCCCCAACTCGATCGCTTTCTAACAGCTCGAAGCAACAAGCTCACTGTCGCCCACTGGGTCGGTATCGATATTCTCCTTCAAGGAGTCGACATGGCCGAAAACCTTTTTGCTCCCCACATCGGAGCAAGAATTTTAAGAATGATCGCTGGCTACCAGCCCCAAGGCGCCGACCAACGAAGTGTTCAATCCTTTGTCACCCAGGTGCCTAGCCAACCCATGATCCGCGGACTTTTTCATCGCGAAGAGCTCATTCGTTACTGGTCGGCTATTTCTATCGCCAGAACCAACAAAACTCTAACAACGCCCCATGATGCCTTGGTCGTTGACCTCCTGCAGCAAGCCATCGACGAAGTCGTCACTCCCAGTGTTCTGATGGTATCGCAACCTTCTGTCGACGCAGAGCAAATTCACAAAAAACTTGAAGAAATTGGTTATTTAGTGACGCGAGTTTCTGACCCTCTCGACGCTCTGGATGCTTTACGCTCTTTTCCCTCCAAGGATCTCCTCATCCTTGATCCTGACTTCGAGATTGGTCACCAAGGTGTTCGCTTCGTCAATAAAGTTCGAGAAGATGTCAAAGGCAAGGATATTCCCCTCGTTATTCTCAGCGATGAAGAAAGAAGTAGCAAACACTTCATCACCTTTCAAGAACAAGCTCAAGAACTGGTCATGGGAAGTGATTCCCTCGACACTCTCAGGAAAAAACTTGCCGGCCTACGTCGTCAAAAACATACCGTCAATGGCCCTGATATGGCTCTTGATTGTAGTCGAGAAGCCCTCAATGCATTGGTTTTCCTCGAAGATGCCACCATCCAAAAGTACCCATCTCTCACTGGGCACCTCTCAGACCTACTAGTCGCTCATCACCAACCCATTGCCTCACAAATCATGGCAATCCGTTCACTACGTAAGCTAGGCCCTGTTGCCGCTGACTCGGCCAATATGTTATTAGAAAAACTAGATCAGGACCGGTACGAGGTTTCTTACAAAATCGTCGTCCTTCACGCCTTGCTTCGTGTTGCTGGCCCCAATGAAAGTGTCCGACAAAAACTTTTTGAGATCATCACCGACACAAGCAGTCCTGACGAGTTCAAACAAATGGCTGCCTCTTACCTTTCAAATGAGTTTGAGAACCTTAGTGACGAAGAAAGGTTGGTTTTCCAAAACTCCTTCTTCTCCAAAGCCCTATTACCGGACAGTGGGAGTTGATTTCTACTAGGAACCTTCTTCTTCTCTCCTTTCTCCTATCTCTTGGGTGCCGCAGCGTTTCCCATCTAGAACTCGAACCTTCTAAACACCCCACCACTCCCATCGACCTCGATTATATCGAGCGATGTGCCCTCCTAGATCAGTGGGCTAATATTCGTGAGCACTTAGTCCAAGTCGATGGCGAAGCACTCCCTCGTAGCCAAAAACCCCTCGCCCTTTTCTGGATGGGCATGGCTCAACATCACCTTGGTCGTGCAGCTGCAGCCGAAACCAGCTGGGATAGAGCGATGGGGTTTCACCCCTCCAACTCCCTTCAACGAAGAATCCAAAGGGCTCAACAGGCCCTTAGGTCCTACGGAAGCAATCGACCCGCAGGTCGAGATTCTAAGATTTGGGCTCTCCAATACGGCGTTTTCAGCTTGCGAAAATCCGCTGAAGATTTAGCCCGCGAGCTCTCTTGGAAAGGCCTTAATTTACAAATATCAAAAAGCAATGGTACACGAGGGCAGCTTTGGACTGTCTGGAGTGGTCCCTACAGCGGGCCACAGGCCAGATTAAAACAAGAATCCCTCCAGAATCGCAACGTTGCCTCCATCGTGAAGCCTTCCCGCGAATTCAACCTTTGATAAAGAGCTTATCTCTATGCTCACTCTTTTCTTTAAGAAATAGCAGAGAAATAAAAGTAACTTTTAAACAAAAGGGCAATTAGTTGGGCAGAGTAAAGGCCCTCGTCCTCTCGGCCCGTAGCGGACATTTTCGCTGCCAAATAGAAACCGGAGAAAAGGTCGAAGCCGTCGCCAGAAAAAAGACCATGGGTGGGGCGGATCGAAAAAACCCCATTATTGCAGGTGATGAAGTTCTCCTTTCAAAAAATGGCTCGGACTTCGCCATCGAAGAACTCCTCCCCCGCAAAACCCTCATCGCCCGTGGCAGTGACAAGCGAAGAGGGAAACAACATGCGATCATCGCCAACGTCGACCATGCCCTCCTAGTTTTCGCTGCAAATCGTCCTCGATCTCGAGTTGCCGGAATCGATCGCTACCTCGTTGCTTGCCAATATCAACACCTTGAAGTCACTTTGGTTTTCAATAAATGGGATCTCAGAGACGAAACCAGCGAAGCCCTCGTTGAGACCTACCAGTCTTGTGGATACCAAGTCCTTAAAACCAGAGCCCAAGATGACCCCGAAGGTGCCCGTCAAACCATCGAAGACCTCTCTTTTAAAAAACTCTACGTCGTGGGTCCTTCTGGCGTTGGAAAATCATCTCTCCTCAATGCCACCATCCCAGGTTGCCTTGCAGCAACAGGCCTAGTGAACGATAGCTCTGGCCTTGGTCGCCAAACGACCACTCATATTGAACTCGTTCCTTTCGGTGAGCACCGTTTCATTGCCGACACCCCAGGCCTAGGCCACCTAACGATGCTAGGAATAGAGCCCCACAACCTCAGGAATTTCTACCCGGAGATGGCATCCCTTGGTAAAGAGTGCCGCTTTGCCGACTGCTTACACATTAACGAACCAGGATGTCGAGTCCTGGATGAATTAGGAGGCAAAGTTTCTAAAGAGCGACACGATAGCTATCAACTCTTTCATCTAGATCTTGTCAGCGAAGCCGAAAAAATCCGTCGGCGAGGCAAAAGGTGAGAATGATCAGCTGAGGTCGATGGTCACACGGACCTCGTTCCCTTTCTCATTATAACTCAAACTATTAAAATACAGGCTCTTAGCCATCAAAATGCCTTTGCCGTGGGCATGAAAAAGACGTTTTCGGTCCATCACCATGAACTTCTCATGCTCAAAACCGTCTCCTTCATCAACAATTTTTACGATCAACTCCTTACCGGCTTGATGGTCAAAATCTACTTTGACATAACGCTCACAAAATTCAGGTAGCTCAAGTCTCTCAACTAAACGATCCAGATAATTTCCCTCTTTCATCATCGACGATTTTTCATCGTACCCGATTTTAAGATTTCCATGTTCGATCGCGTTGATCAGCAGTTCTATAAAGCCCACTACGATATCATCACGGGACTTTCCAATACAAAGAGAGGCCAGCCAATCAGCCACTTCATAAGCCTCTTTGAACGTTCGAAAGCAAAACTCACCGTTGGTGACCAGTCTCGAAATATGAATATTCTGAGCTTTACTAAGATAAAATACGTAAGTCGTATAATCCTTGAGAGCTTTACTCAGCACCGAAGAAAAAACTTCTTCGGAGATCGGTCGCTCTAGATAATAAAAAGCTCCTGCATTAACGCTCTCGACTAGGTTGTTTTCATTGATATCTCGAGTGATCACCATCGTTGGGATGTAATTCCACTCTAGGTTTCTCTTTAATTCATTCAGAAAGTCCGTCCCTTTGCGGTCCGATAACTTAAATGACATGACGATGGATGAAATCTTACCTGGGTTCTCAGCCAAGAGCACCAAAGCCTGATCGGCATTTGTTGCATGAAGAATATCGATCGGGCGATCGGCGCCGTAGGCCTTAAACACATCATGATCTTCATCAGACATGATGAAAAGCACCTGATGCTTTTGATCCCTCGCTTCGGGATTATTTTGATGAAGACTCTTAAGCATATCTATGTTCAAGACTATCGCTTTTAGTCTCGTAGGTCAAGACATCTTCCACTGAATTACCCAGATAAAATCGCTCTAGTCAGTTGCAATAATTGAAGAAGGCGACTCCGATTGAGGCTCTGATTTTTAACGTTTGGGCTCTCCATCAGGCCTTTAAGAGCTTCAGCGTTATCGAGAATGTCTAACAGACCACCATTATAAGGTGCAAATTGAGAGATGATTGCATCGAGTTGTTGGGCGTGAGCTCCTCGCTCATTAAACCTGTCGCAAAAAACGATCGCTAGGTCCAGAAGTTCTTCCAAAGACTTAAAAAAAGGCTTTCCCGATTCATCCTCAGCCAAACGGATCGCCCCCTGTGACTGCCGTCGATAAAGACTAAAGGGAAGTTTTTCCATCGTTTCATAATCCAAACTCTGATCCCTATAAAGCATCCGAGCCTCCTGGGAGCGGCGATCTAAAAGCTGAGAGAACGCATGGCAAAGGCTTCTCATCATAGACAAAACATCCTTAGACAAGTAAACCGGGTTTCCACTGCCCTCAACCTTTTTCAGCCCTTCAAGAATAGAACTAAGAGACGACATCGCCCTCCTTGAAAAGCGTTGATACATCTGCAAAACCAAACCCTTCTTCATTTCGAGAATGGCAATTTTCTCCTCTTCGGACTTACAATGGTTTCTCAAATAAAGCTCAATTTGAAGGTAAAGGTTCCAACGAAACTGAGCGTTCTTCCTCTCATCGACATCAACCATCTGTCGAACTTCTCTCACCAAATCATCTACCTTTGAACCAGCAAAGGCTGATAATCCAGTGCACTCAAGGGTCGTACCCTCTGGGAAAGTAATTTTTTTACTGATTCCAAACCCAAAATTCAATAAAAAATGAGCGAAATGGGCCAAGAGCGCCAATCTCCCTTCTACTGCAGAAAAGTACTTTCCTCGAAAAGCTTCAGAGTGAGGCAAAAGGATGAGAGCGTAGTGAAGATTCAGTTTCACATTCTGCTCAACATAACTCGAGGAGACAGCTTTTCCTCTTCTAGCGTGGTCCGACCCAGCATGTAACAGAGCAAAACTCTCCAACTCGCGATTCATTTTCTCCAGAGAACGTCGACATTTTCCCTCAAAACTCTTCGATTGCTCTTTTAATTTATTCAATTGACTGATAAAAATAAGCGCATCTGAGATCCGTTTATCCACCTCCATCAACCCTTCGTTCAAGGTGCCATGAACCTGTGTTGCTGATTTTCTAAGGTCTTCTTTCATGCTTTCATTTAGTGACATATCTTGGATGCGATGTAACTCGCCAAGAATCGATGATGATTGAGCCACAATGAACTCACTCAGGACTTGAGCTTCTGAACTCTCGGTCTTCTCCAGATGATTTTCCCTGAGCTGTTGGAGAAGGTCTAAACGAGGCATCAAGTCCTCGTGCAGTTTGTAAGCATCGGCATCTCGACTGAGCCAAAGCCATAGCTCTTTCAAAACGAAGAGGCAAAAAGCCATGGAGGAGTGCCCTAGCAAGGACTGCTGAACAAGTGGCTCGTTTAACTTGCCTTTAAATTCAAGACCTTTCTCATTCAAGGAGAACTCTCCCATTCGCCCTTTCATATCATGATGGAGCTTTTCATAGGAAGTCTGGAGCCCTTCTCGATTGGACAGGGCCATCATCTCCCTCAAAAAGCCCTGAAGTAATTCCAGGTCCCTTTGCCCAAAGGCTTTATTCAGCAAACCCTGAACTCTTTTTCGATAAATCCGGTAGTGGGTAAGATGATCAAAAGCGATCGAAAGACGCTTCAGATCAACGTGAGAGGAGTCAATACTATAGTATGAACGAACCTGCCCCCAATCGATCTTCATGGGGTCACCTTAACAGGAAAGAAGGAAAGTCCTCCCTTAGTATTTTACTCCCGTGGAGAGAGCCGATCCTTTTGGTTTTTTGGAAAAGTTGCGAAAACAGTCACTCCTCCCTCATCATTTCCATGAAGGCTCAATGTCCCTCCATGACGCTCTAAAATACCCTTGGCCAATCCTAAACCAAGACCATGCCCTGGGCTCTTTGGGTTCAGTCTGAAAAAAGGTCGGAAGACAGATTTTAAATGTTCAGCTCCAATTCCCTCACCTAAGTCCCTCACTTTTAAAACCACCAAAGGTTTGGCCATTTCAACAACTGTCTGCCTACGTTCATCGATGAGTTGGCAGTCCACCCTGATCTCAGTCCCCGGAGGATTGTGAACCTTCGCATTCTGGAGAAGTTCTTTTAACAAAAATAACACCATTTTTTTATCCCCTTCGAAAGGAACCCACTCACCCACCTTTAAATCACAGCGAAGAGTCATCCTTTCTTCCCTCAACTCTTCCAAGGCTTCATTTAGCAGATCCTCCCCACAGAGCGTGAGCTCCAGTTCCTCATTTCGGAGACTATTAAGTTTCTCCAAAGCATTAATCAGTGAAAGCATTTTATTGGATGCCTCATCGATACATTTCACATGAGAACGCTCAAGTTCCGGTAATTCCGACTGGTTGAGAAGGAGGCCTGCGTAACCCAAGACAATTCCCAAGGGGGAACGGAGGTCGTGGGAAATCACCGAACCCAATTCATAAAACTCTCTTTCTTGCTCCCGAAAGGACTCCAATTCATGTCGGAGAATCAACACCTCCTCATGGAGATGACAAAGGCTCATCAAATGCTTTTTTAAAGCTCCCGATGGCAAAGGCGAGGGCAGAGAAACTCTAGCCGTCGATTCCTCTTCCACCGCCAAAAAAGTTAAAATTGGAACTTTGTTTCGAAGAACCTCTCGGTGGTTCTCGACCTGCTCTAACTCATCAACCTTGCAGCTAGGCCCCAAGACGATGGCTCCCGCCTCAGAAGATTCCATATGCCCCAACATTTCCCGAAGGACTTCAAAGTGGGTGACTTCAAGGCCAACTCCTATGGTCTCACCCAGCAACGATGAGGCGATACTTCCATCTTTTTCAAGGAGAAGGATCTCTCTTTTAGGTGCACGAATCATGGCCATGATAAGGAGTATGCTCCTCACCAGTGCCACTCAACGCTTGAGCTCCTCAACTCAACGGCAATCTGGGCATGATGTTCGGATGGTTCAACAAAACAGATTCTACCCCTGCTCAAGAAAGAAGGGGAGTTGAAACAGTTCAGTACTTAGTGGTTCGCCAAGATCTCAACATGAGTCCCGGCAAAATGTCGGCCCAAAGTGCCCATGCCGCCAGTGCCATCTCACTGGCTCACCGAGGCATGATTCGCCACATTCAAAAAAGCGAGCACCTCAACCAATTTCAAGGGGCTTTCCTCGACTGGTGCGAGACTTCTTTCGCCAAAGTCGTTCTTCGAGCCAAAAGTGCTGACGCCCTCAATAAAATCTGTCGGCAACTTGAAGAGGAAGGCATTCCCTATGCCCCCATCCTAGATGCCTGCCGCACAGAACTCACCCCAGAAGAGGAAGGAGGAGGAGTGTTCACCTGCATTGGCGTGACCCCTCTTTACCGAGATGAAGTGCCTAAATGTCTTCAAAAAGCTCAGCTCTTTCACTAGGCACCCTAAACTTCAAAATTCAAGCTTTCCGCTCCCTTCATATAGACCTCCCATCTTCTAAATTATGCCCTCTTATGACTTCTAAGGGCCACCGACAGAACGATTTCTAAGGCCCTTTGGCTCTCATGGATAGATCAATCTCATCGCTTTGAGTTTCCCTCAGACTCAGCTCTAAATTTCCTCATTCTTGCTCTGATTCCTTACTTTGCGCAAGGATCGACCTTCTTAGAATGCCCCGCCCCGAATTTTGAGACGCATCATGAATTACTTCAACTCTCTTCCTCTACGTCTTCAACTCGACCAGTTGGGCCGATGTGGATTCCTTCCCTCCTCTGAATTTAATGGAGTTGAGAAGCTCAAGGGCAAGAAGCTCGTGATTGTGGGCTGCGGTGCCCAAGGTTTAAACCAAGGTCTCAACCTTCGTGACAGTGGCCTAGATGTTAGTTATACCCTTCGTCAATCGGCTATCGATGAGAAAAGAGCATCCTTCCAAAATGCCACATCTAATGGCTTCACCGTTGGAACCTATGAGGAACTCATTCCAACAGCTGACCTTGTCCTCAACCTCACTCCAGATAAGCAACACAGTGCGGTGGTTAAAGCCGTCATGCCTCTCATGAAAAAGGGAGCGACTCTTTCCTACTCACATGGTTTCAATATTGTCGAAGAAGGCATGGCAGTCCGTGACGACCTCACCGTCATCATGGTCGCTCCTAAATCTCCGGGGACTGAAGTTCGTGAAGAGTACAAACGTGGCTTTGGCGTTCCAACTCTTATCGCCGTTCACGACGAAAACGATCCCAATGGTGACGGACTCGACATTGCCAAAGCCTATGCCGCCGGAACTGGTGGTGACCGAGCTGGTGTTCTTCTCTCTTCATTCGTTGCCGAAGTAAAGTCGGACTTGATGGGAGAACAAACCATCCTCTGCGGTATGCTCCAAACCGGCTCCATCCTCTGCTTCGACAAAATGGTCGAAAAAGGTATCGACCCTGGTTACGCTTCCAAACTTGTTCAGATTGGGTGGGAAACCATCACTGAAGCTCTCAAACACGGTGGCGTCACAAACATGATGGACCGCCTCGATAACCCATCAAAAGTTAAGGCTTTTGAATTATCTGAGCAACTCAAAGACCTCATGCGTGACCTCTACAACAAACACATGGATGACATCATGCGCGGTGACTTCTCTGGCGGAATGATGGAAGACTGGTCGAAAGACGATGCCGCACTCCTAGGATGGCGTGAAGAAACTGGACAAACAGCCTTCGAAAAATCTGAAGCTGGTAGCATGGATATCTCTGAACAAGAATACTTCGACAACGGTATCTTGATGGTCGCCATGGTTCGCGCCGGTGTTGAGCTCGCTTTTGAAGCAATGGTCAACTCTGGTATCAAAGACGAATCAGCCTATTACGAATCACTCCACGAAGTTCCTCTCATCGCCAACCTGATCAGTCGTAAGAAACTCTACGAGATGAACAAAGTTATTTCTGATACCGCCGAATACGGATGCTACCTCTTCGCTAACGCCTGTGTCCCTCTACTCAAAGATTTTATGAAGGACATCAACACCGACGTCATCGGCAAAGGTCTCGATTCCAAAAGCAACGAAGTCGACAATGTTTCTCTCATCAAAATCAATCAGGAACTTCGTCAGCATCCTGTTGAAACCATTGGAGCTACATTGCGTGGTTACATGACCGACATGAAACCTCTCGACTAAAACTCACCACAATTAACGAGAAAAGGCTCTGAGGGCATTCGCCCTTGGAGCCTTTTTTTATAAACAGCTGAGACTGATCCAAAGCAACTTACACCACTCCTTGGGGCACTATCCCAATTTTAAAATTCACTTAACCACCTCGTTATCGAAAACCTTACGAATCAAGCTTCGCTTGGTTCGTTCCAATCAAAGCCTCGCCCTTCGCATTCAGTTATTACTGAAAAGCATCATAAATTATTCTAAAAAAAGCGCTCCATAAACTCATTTCTAGGACCTCAGCTCTTCAATTATATTACTGCCTCAGCATCCTTTCAAGGAAGTTCAAGACGAACAAAGGTCAAACAATCTACTCCACCATTTTCAGCCCTAGGGTGGAATTTTTCATTCCTTCCTGCTTGATCCAGCGAACAGAAAACTTTCTAAAGTGATCCAATTCGATGATGTCCCCTTGAGAAAGATTATGTTCTCCCATACAGCGACAGCATAATCCCTTTTCACTCTCGTTGATAACACTCAGCATGTAACTTTTATTGTCTGGGCGATAAATCTTGCTCCAGAGAACTTTCTCTTCCTTGTGCTCAAAGCGCATCTCTTTTCTGAAAAAAGGCACGGCTTGGTCGCTGAGGTTCACTGGAAGGGTGATGATAAACCGGGTAAAATGGCCTAGACGACTTTCTATCTTGATGCTGCCAGCATGAAGTCCTATGATCTTTTTCACTGTGGCCAAACCAAGTCCAGACCCTTCGATCGCTTTGGCTGCGTCCAGTCGACTAAAAGGTTTAAATAAACGGTCAAAATCTTCTTGGGCAATGCCAATCCCATTGTCCTGAATGATGATCTGAAAAATTTTCACCCCATCGACCTCGCCGCGGTGTTCAATCGGGACACTTTTCACCTCTACTAGAGGAGGCTCTCCTTCCTTAGAAAATTTAATCGCATTGGTGATCAAGTTACTAAAGACCTGATAAAACTGAGGTCGACAACCCATGATTTCTGGAAGAGGCCCTACAGAAATTCTTGCACTCATTCTTGAGGCCAATTCATCCAAGTCATTCACCACATCAGAGATGACTTCATCTAAGGAAATCGCAGCGATCACCTCACCCTCTTCCTGTTTAGCACTAGCCAAGAGGTCCCGAATCATCCCACTGATCCGAATCGAACTCTGGTGGGCTCTATCCACCATCATTCCCATCTCTTCCTTATCAATTTCGTTTTCTTTCAACATATCTAGAACGATGTTGATATAGGAGGTGATCGTATTCAGAGGGTGCTTCAAATCATGAGCCAGAGTCGAGCAGAATCCCTGTAAATCTTCATTCTGCCTTTCTAATTGGTGGATGTCTCGACGCAGTGAAGCCGACTTAACTTCCAGACCAACCGATAAAGCACGGTCTTTTTGATGATCCTTCTCTTCTTCAATAAAGCACTTTAATCGGCACTCAAGTCGACTTCTCTCTTTGGGCCAGGCAAACCAGTCTTGAACCTGGTCCATAACATCAGACCCCTCTGAGCCGACTAACCAAACCCTACTTCGAAAAAAGGAATTTCTCTTTAAATCTTCTATCGCAGATTTAACCGTTTCCAGATGTTCCCTCGATACAAGGATCAGTGCGGTGTCTCCCCAACGCTTTTCAACATCGGGTTCGAGAATTCCGAACCAAGTCAAACTATGGATTTCAAGGAGAGAAGATACCTGTTTCTCCTGCTCTTTATTCAGAGCCAGACAAATTAAACCGTTCACGACACAGACCTTCTCAGTCTGCATCGTTGCCCCCAATGCATTATCAACATGATTTAAACTCTTACTTTCTTTTGTAGACCATCCCGGCCTCACTTCGGATTCCCTCAAAAAGATCCGTATGATCTGTCATTCTCTCTGAGTGGCCTATCAGAAGATACCCTCCGGGATTCATTCCAGAGTGGATCTTTTCGTAAAGCGCCCTAACCTTGGGCTTATCCATGTATATAGTGACATTACGACACAAAACCAAATCAAATCTAAAAGGCTTTAAGCCCGGCAGCAACAAGTTTTCGACTTGATAACGGATCGTAGACAGAAGTTCTTGATCCATTTGCCAGATCTCGCCATCTTGTTTAAAATACTTGGTTAATAAGCGAGTTGGCAAACCTCTTTGAACCTCGTATTGAGTGTAGGCTCCAGCTTTCGCGTAATCGATCACGGCCCTAGAGATGTCCGTTGCAAAAATCGACGCTCGTTTCCCTAAAGGAAGAGATTCCTTCATTTGAATAGCCAAACTCACCGGTTCCTGCCCAGTGCTACAGGCCGCACTATAAATTTTAATGTCTAGAGGCGAAGGTTTTCTTTCCATAAAATCAGGAAGGATGATCTCTTTGATGCACTTGAAGGGAGATTTGTCTCGAAAGAAAAGAGTTTCGTGAGTCGTGATCAAGTCGATAAAGTACTCTTTTCTCTCCGAAGGTACGGCGTCGCCCTTAGAACGAAAGTCCGCAATCAAGTCTTCTATGTCCGCGTATTCAAAGCGCCGAACCATTGAGAGTAAACGGTTTTCAAAAAGGTATTTCTTGTCCGTGGAAAAAACGGATCCCATCCACTTTTCTGAAAGCCCCGCAAGAAACTCAAAGTCTTTATCCGAGAGGTTCAACCTATCACCTGGGGTCGAGTCATGAACTTTTCTGCTTCATTCACAATAAAAAGTGGCTTAGCTCGAACATCCGTTATTCCAAGGTCATCGACGGCCTTGGGCATCCCATAAACCACACAAGAAGATGCTTCTTGATTAATAATCGGAACTCTTTTTTGGTGGAGCCTCCTCATCCCTTCTGCTCCGTCACCACCCATTCCCGTTAACATCATCGCCACAACTTCAGGTGTGTTTAGTTGTTCAGCCACCGAAAAAAATGTGACGTCAACGGAGGGTCGGCAAGAGTTGATCGGCTCTCCATCGTCTAGATGGCAAATCCAATTCTTTCCATTTTTCTCCAGTTTGAGGTGTTGGCCACCTTTAGCTATCGCAATATCCCCTGGCCCTAGCTCAACCCCTTCCGAAGCCTCAAAACACTTATGTCCTGTCACTCTTTTAAGGTTAGCTGCCAATTGAGCAGTGAATAAAGGTGGCATGTGCTGGACAATCACCGTCGCATAATTTCGCATTTTCTTCATATTGCCCAGTACTTCCTGCAGCGTCTGTGGCCCTCCGGTCGAGGAACCGATCAACATCAAACTCACAGGAACTTTCGAAAGATTTCTCCCACTCACGGCTAAAGGTTTTGCGGCAGGTCGAGAAGGCAAAGACTCTACTCCTCCAAGCCCGGACTTCTCCTTTACAATTTCAGAGCCTTTAGCTATTCCTACAATTCCCTGAAGCAAACCTTTCAGTTTCCCTTCAAGGCTTTCTTCTAAAACATCTGCCTGTGTCGTCGTGAGCCCAAAAGCCTGTTCTTTAGTAACATAATCTGTCGCTCCCAAGGAGAGAGCCTTCATGGTCTGCTCCGCACCTCTAACCGTCAAACTAGATATCATGAGCACCTTCGTTTGTGGAGAGTGCTCTAAGATTTGAGGCAAAGCCTCTAGCCCTGTCATGAGGGGCATCTCTATATCCAAGGTGACTAAATCAGCCGGCTTCTCCTTGAAAAGGCGCAATGCTTCCTTGCCATTACTCGCCTGGCGTACTTCTCCAATCTCAGGTATACCCTGCAGTTTTCTTGCTATCGTTTTACGATAAAGGACTGAATCATCCACGACAAGGGCTGAAATTCCCATGCTACTCTCCCAACAGGGAAAAGGGTTCAGATAAAGTCATCATCTCCAATGGACTCCAGTCGCTCCTTAAGGACATCTTTCGTCAGAGGCTTCATGATGTATTCACTAGCACCCTTTTCCATTGCCAATTGGATTTTCTCCTCCTTGTTCTCCGTTGTCATCATGATGACAGTGATGTCAGAAGTCGCTGGGTCCGCCTTAAGAGCTTCTAATGTTTCCAGCCCATCCATCTCTGGCATGTTCCAGTCCAAAAGAATCACATCCGGCTTTTTCTCAGCCACTTTGGCAAGACAATCCTTACCATGCTCGGCATCCATCAGTTCATAGCCAAAAGACACCACCGTTCGGCCGACATGACGCCGAATTTGACGGGAATCATCCACCACCATCACAATCATCATTGACTCCTGTAGGGTTTTTAACCCTTGGACTTCGTGATGGCCGTTAGAGCTTCTGCCAAACCACCCAAGGCGTTTGCCGCTTCTCCATTTTGGTTGATGCCAAGCTTCATTTCCTCGATCTGCTCAACGATCACCGACATGCTCTCGGTGATGAGAGATGTTCCAGAGTTCGCTTCAGCAATGTTCTTAGACATTTCATTCGTTGTAACCGCCTGTTCTTCAACGGAACTCGCTGTCGTATTAGCAATCTGACTGAGGCGGTTGATGATCTCTGTGATCGATTCAATGGCCGAAACAGCCTTCGCCGTGTCATCTTGAATTTTCTCGATTTTCTTAGTGATATCTTCAGTTGCCGTTCGAGTCTCTTTGGCCAACTCCTTCACTTCGCTCGCCACCACTGCAAAGCCTTTACCGGCCTCACCAGCTCGAGCCGCTTCAATCGTCGCATTAAGAGCCAAGAGATTGGTTTGCTGAGCCACCGAGCTGATCGCCTTGATAACATTAGAGATCTCTGCTGAACTATCACCAAGAGCCGAAACAATGTTGTTGGCCTGAAGAGCGGTTTCTACCGCTTCATTTGAGATACTGGCTGCCTCCTGAGCTCCATTGGAGATTTCTTGAACGGCTGTGTTCATCTCTTCCGTCGCACTCATGACTCCATCCATTTGAGTTCGAACAGAATCAGCCTGACTCGATGCGTCTTCGACTTTGCTCTGGGCCTCTCCAACGCTACTGCGCATCTGGTCAGCTTGAGCACTGAGCTGCGTTGCCGCTCCAGCTACCTGACTCGCGTTTTCAGAAATTTTCTCATCAGTTTCAACTTCCAGTTGTTTCTTTCGCTCACTTTCAGTGACATCTAACCAACAAGCCTGGAGGCCAATGGCTTGCCCATCGGAGTCCCTTAGAACTGTCGCTGTCAGGTCCATCTTGAGCCCCTGATAATCAATGAGCACTTGCCTTGGGAAACTCCGGTCCAAGTCTTTCAGCAAACCCAACTGATAGGAAGGGTCTTTGTGAAAAATATCGAATTGTGTTCCCACCAATTTATCTAAAGAAACCGGCAAAACTTGAGCATATTTGCTCAAGGTCGTCAGGACCGTTGGATTGATGTAAGTGATCACGCCATGCAGGTCTGTGCACATCATGTTGATGGGAGCAGATTCCACCATGGAAGATTTAAGGTCCGCTTCACGCTGAACCTTTAGACGTTCTGTTGCCAATGACCACTCCGCTTGAAGCCCAAGAAATGTTCCTTTGTCGTCAAAGAGAGCTGACGCTTCTAAATCAAGGATGATCTCCTCTGAGATATTGAGAAGAGAACGCCGTGGGAAGTTTCGAGCTGGGTTCTTCAGTAAGCGTTGCTGATAAGACGGGTCTTTGTGGAAGATATCAAAAGAAGAACCGATAATCTCGTCAACCGAAATAGGCAAATCCTTTTCAATACTGCGGAGGGTTTCCTCAGAAGCAGGATTGAGATAAGTGATCGTTCCCTCCGCATCACAACTCATCAAATTAGTCGGGGAAGACTCCGCCATTGCTCGGAAGATGGCTAGGGTGTCGTTCTCAGTTGTCATAGGGTCTCTCTTCTTGGGGTGGGCAATGTATAGGTCTACTTTTCAATGCTAACAATTTTCTCAATATCGAGAATACAGAGGAGTCGATCATCCATTTTACAGATCTGTCGAACGTACTCCCTCATGCGAGGCTTCATTGTTTCCGGCGGTGCTTCCATCCGACCAGACTCGATATCAAGAACATCTCCAACATCGTCGACGATCAAACTACAAACTCCAGATGGGGTTTTTAAAATAAAATTGAGACTGCTTTCCTCATCGAGCTCAATGTGTTCACCGGTCAGTCGATACCTAAGATCTAGTGCCGTAAAAATTTGGCCACGTAAATTGATCAGCCCCAAGATATAATCTGGGCTATGGGGAACTGGGGTCATCTTTTGAAAAGGAACGATCTCTTGAACTTGAACAGCTTCGACCCCAAAGATTTCTTCCCCAAGGCTAAAGGTCGCATAGAGACAAGTTTCTTTCGCCTCACTGATTCCAACACCAAAAGTATCTTGTTGTACCAGCTCTGTCATACAGTCGCCAAATTAAGTTCTAAAAGTCGATGAGTTTCGGACAAGAGTTCCTCCTTATTGAGTTTAACAAGGTAAGACTGGATTCCAGAATTCATTAGATTTTCTCGATCTTTTCCTCCTGTAAGAGATGTCAGCACCAAAATTGGCAAATCTTCTCGGCCTTCGACTTTTCGGACCTCGTTGACCATTTCCAATCCATCCATGTTTGGCATCTCAAAATCAACGACCACTAAATCGTAATTTTTTTCCTTAATTTTTTCCAAACCCTCCAACCCATCATTGGCTAGGTCCACTTTTAAGCCGGCATCGCTCAAGTACTTCTTAACAACCTTTCTATAAAAAGGACTGTCATCCACAAAGAGAACCTGAGCTTCACCCCCTTGGGATGAGAGCGCCATCTGTCGCCCTTTCGCCCATTGAGGAAAAGCTCGATCAAAGATCAACATCCCATCTAACATTAAAATCACTTGATCGTTAAAGTTCATGGTTCCCAACAAGAAAGGGTCTTCAATCACCGTCGTGTCCAGATCGCCCTGTAGGGGATGAGCGTCAATGATGTTTCGCACTAAAAGCCCGGCCTCTCTACCATAGAGTCCAAAAACAATCAAGGTCAGCCTGTCAGTATCGGAGAAGCCCTCCTTAACGTCCATGTGTCGAGACAGTCGAACAACTGGGAGAATACCACCACGGTATTGCAAGACTTCTTGCTCACCAGAAAACTCCAAGTCCTCAATTTTGATTTCTTCTAGCCTAGATACCTGAGAGAGCTGTACGCCAAAGACCTCTTCCTTGCCTAAGTCAAAAAGAAGGGCTGTACTCGCGGCCATCGTTCTAGAGATCGATGAATTATTAATATCATTCTGAACGCCTCCACGCAAATTCGCCATCTGTCCCAAAGCATCGATATCAACAATAAGGCTTATCGACCCATCCCCAAGAATTGTTGCCCCAGAAAAGAGTCTAACTTTTGAGAAAAATTTTGCTAAAGGCTTAACCACAATCTCTTCGGTATCATCTACTTCGTCGACCAATAGCCCAAACTTATTATCTCCGATACCCAAAACAACGACAAAAAGATGGTCGAGCTCTTCTTCTGGCAACTCCATCAATTCACGCACCCTCAAAAGGGGAAGTAGTTCTCCCCTCAGACGAAACACCTCTGTGCCATCAAAGGATTCAATCAAAGAGAAATCATCTCTTGAAAGCAAAATCAGTTCTTTCAGACTACTTTGAGGAATTGCAAAGCTTCTATCAGCAGCTCGAATCATGAGAGCTGGAATGATTGCTAAGGTCAAAGGAATTTGCAGGTGTATTTTTGACCCCTTACCAAGGGTTGACTCTAGTTCAATGCTACCTCCAATGGCTGTGATGTTGGTGTGAACCACATCCATCCCAACTCCCCGACCGCTCACACTCGAAAGACTTTCCGCCGTCGAAAAGCCCGGCTGGAAAATGAATCGGAAAATATCTTTCGGCTTCATTCGCGACAACTCCTCTTTGGTCACCAAACCACGAGCCATAGCTTTTTCACTTATTCGATCTGGGTCCATGCCCGCACCGTCATCCACTATATCAATGCTCACTTGCCCACCTTCGTGGAAACAGTGAATCCCCAGAGTGCCCACGGACGATTTTCCCTTTTCTTTACGTTTCTCAGGGGTTTCAATACCATGGTCCATGGCATTTCTAATAAGGTGGGTTAGAGGGTCTTTGATCGACTCCAACAAAGTTCGATCAAGTTCAGTCCCTCCTCCAGTCACCTTCAACTCAACTTCCTTATTCAACGAGTGAGCCAAATCCCTCACTGTCCGCTGAAAACGATTTAAAACGGTTGAAATCGGCTGTAACCGAGAGTTCATGATCTCTTCTTGTAACTCTGATGTTAAAAGAGAGATGTTGGACGAGGTCGCGTTCAAAGACGGGTCACCCAAATCATCATTGATGCGCTTCAGACTATTTCGACTGAGAACAAGCTCTCCAACCAAGTCCATCAAGCGGTCCAATCGCTTCACATCGATTCGAATGGTCGATTCTGCGGCCGGTTCATGGGTAGAGTTCGATTGAGGAGCCACCTCTTCCGAGTCATCCAGAACTTTCTTGTCCTCACTTGCACGCTCTTCTTGAATAGCGTTCACTTTGGGTTCAAGTGCGCCTTCCTCAACAACCTCTGACTCACTTGGCGCCTCAACTGCTTCTACCTCAACGGAAGCAGGCTCTTCATTTGAAAAGATTCCCTCACCAGCCTTCACAAGCTCTTCAATTAAACTCTCATGCTTGGTCCCAGGATCCTCATTTTTATCTCGAATATATTCAATCATACCCCTCAAGACATCCATCGTCTTGAGTAGGAGGGTGATATGATCGGAGACCAAGAGCAAATCACCTGAACGAGCTCGGTCTAGTAGCGACTCAGCCTCATGAGAGACCCCTTCAATGCTCTCCATGCCAATGAGGCGAGCCCCACCTTTCATGGTATGGATGGCCCTGAAAATCTTGTCTAGCTCTTCTTTCTTGCCCGGTTCTTTTTCAATGATGACAAAAGCATCGTCGAGGAGGTCGAGATTCTCAATGCTCTCCTCAATGAAGTCGTTGATGCACTCCTGATCGAAATCGTCCAAGATCAGTCCGTGAGTTTAGATTGTAGAATATCATCAATGACGTCCGAGAGTTCATCACTCTCTAGCTCTGACTTCCAGAGAGAGTCCTCATCGTCCAAGCTCACCACCGAAACTCGGTTACCTTTCCCGTAACGCCCCTCTAGAACTTCCTTAAGAGAAGCTTCATCTTCTGAGGCCATGGTGCTCTCTGTTAAAATCACATCAATGTCCACATTCCGAATCACTTCTTCCATCTCTGCTTTTGAATGGACTTCAGTGACCGTATAGCCCATATCTCGCAAATCCATCGCCCTCTTGGCCATTTCAGGACTATCTTCCCACATTAAGACTCGTTCTTTATCTTTGGCCTCTTCGATCTCCCAGTGGCTATTAGCAATGACTGCTAAGTTTAGAACCGTAACAATCCTCTTCTGCAAAATAGCACTTCCCAGAATGTGAGGAGCCGTGTGAAGGTCTCCCACCATCGCTCCCTCCATAGAGATCACATCCATAATATTGTCTACAACAATACCCATTTCTTCGGAGCCAACCCGGAAAACAATGACATGAAGTTCAGGTGGGAGAGGAGAGGGCTCTTTCGCTCCAATCACCTTCCACGAACTAACTAGAGGAAGAACCCCTCCTCGATATCGAAGGAACCAATTGTGGTTCATCACATCGATGCGAGAAGTTTTCGTATGCTCCAAACGCTCAACGTTTTCCATCGGAATGCCAAAACAACTCCTACCTTCACCTTCAAAAAGAAGGACTTGGCGATCTTCCTGAATCGACAGGTGAGTTTCTTGCGGCAAATCAGCTTCAGCATTGTGCTGATCCAAACCGACCATCTTAGCAATCAAAATGGCGTCGATGATGAGAGCTATAGCACCATCCCCAAGAATCGTCGCCCCAGAAATGAAGGGATGCTTTGGCAAGACATCATCAATCGACTTAACAACAATTTCTTCGATATCAAAGAGTTGGTCGACCATGAGAGCGTACTGTTTCGACCCTGCCTTTAAGACAACCAGGTTCACATCTTCAATGCCAAGTTCTACGTCTTCCCCTCCGAGTATCCGACTCAGACGAACAAGAGGAAGGATCTGACCACGCAGACGAAAAACTTCCACACCACGAACTTTCTCAATTCTACTCACATCTTCTTTCTTCAGCAGAACCATTTCTTCTAAGTTCGCCTGGGAAATCGCAAAACGTTGGGCTTCATCGCCCACAATGAGTGCCGGTACGATTGCCAAGGTTAAAGGAATTTTTAATTTCAGGCTGGTACCACGACCCCACTTAGAATCTAGCTCCACTGAGCCTCCCAAAGCGACAATATTAGAACGAACCACGTCCATTCCAACACCTCGACCACTCACTTCGGAAACCTGCTCTGCCGTTGAAAAACCAGCAGCGAAAATCAACTCAGCCTTCTGGTTCTCATTCATTCCCTCAAGTTGAGCTTCAGTGAGAATACCTTTTTCAATGGCTATTTCAGATACTTTCTCTACATTCACTCCACGACCATCGTCACGAATCTCGATCACCACCTGCCCACCTTCATGAAAAGCTCTGACCAAAAGGTGTCCCTCTCTGGTTTTGCCAGCTTTCTCACGCTCCTCTGGCATCTCAAAGCCATGGTCAAGAGAGTTTCGGAGGATGTGAGTTAGAGGATCCTTCACCCCTTCGAGTACACTTCTATCCAGTTCAGTATCCTTGCCCTCTAAGACCAAGTTGACTTCCTTGCCCAATTTTCTTGAGATCTCCCTCACAACTCCGGGAAGAGGATTAAAAACCGTCGATACAGGCTGCAGACGTGTTTTCATCACCTTACTCTGCAGATCGGTCATCACCGTTGAGAACTCTTGAGTCGTCTTCGTGACCAAAGAGCTTTCCAAATTGCCAGCATGAACGTTTAGTTCGTTTCGCTTGAGAACCAACTCGCTGGTGAGGTTCATGATCTCTTCGAGCAATTTAACATTGACTCGAATGCTCTTAGACTCTTTTACATTCGGAGCGGCAGAAGATGGAGGGCTCGCTTTCTCTACTTTTGCAGTCTCAGTCACCTCCTCCTCTTTTTCTGCATCAGCCTCTTCTTTATCTTCACCTTGGCTCATCGCTTTTCCAGCTTCTTGCAGGTGATCGACTAAAACACCACCCATCATCTCGTCGATGCCAACAGGACTTTCTGAAAGGGCGATAAAATCTTCCTCGAAAGAATTAAGGTATTTTAGGGTCTCTTCATTCGACTCTTCCTTTAAAGTTTCACATTTCTCACGGATGATGGGAAGGCTAGCCGGATCTTGGCTTTCAATATGCCCTTGAAGCAAGTCTAATAGTTCCTTGATCGGAGCAGGAAGACCAACTTCAGCATCACTATCTGTGGCATCGGCTTCCAAACCAAAAACCCCTTTGATTTTTTCCTCAAAAACTTCTAAGTCGAAATGCTCATCCTTGAAATCTTGGATAAGTTTAGCTAGAGCCTTTGCTGGATCGCCTCCCTTCCCTTCAAGTAGATCATCTAATTCCCCTAGAAAATCTTCGTCTTCCTGTGACTTTCCATGATCACCGCCTAATCCCCTCTCAACTAAGTTCCGCAATAAGTAAAATCCACGGTTGAGTTGTCCAATAACACCTTCAGAAACCTCGATTTTCATTTGGCGCAATTGATCGAGAACGGTCTCGAGCTTGTGGGCCATAGAGGTGAGGCCATCTAACTTAAAAAATGAAGCCGCTCCCTTGATACTGTGAACCGGCCGAAAGATCATATTCACATCTGTCGTCAGATCGTCACTCTGCAATAGAGCGTCGATCTTCTCGTCGAGAGAAGTTAGAGATTCCAGGGACTCATCTAGGAACTCTTGTATGAGTGCGTCGTCGGACATGGGCCAATAAAAAAAGCTGGAGAATCTTAGGCAAAGCCCTAGAATAAACAAGACATTTTTTGGTTCCCAATGGCATTAAAAGACCACATAAAAGGATCTCTTGGGATCTACTGCCCCATTTTGATGTACCACGACAAAGGCTCTCCTTTTGTAGAAGAAATGGAAAAGGACCATTGCCCCATCTGTGGAACATGGCAACTGGCAGGAGAGCAAGTCAAAAAGAAACTAGAGCTCCCTCCCTTTGATATGGAGAATCTCAAAGGTGACTCAACCCACATCCTCGATTTTCTTCTTGGCGGTCGCAAAATAATTTTGGTCGAAGATAACCCTGTCAGCATGAAGGTTCTCAGCAAAAGCCTCGACGCTCTCTCCCCCATCATTCTAAAAGCTAAAAATGGCGAGGAAGCTCTCGACCTTATTGTTCAGAACCCAGATATTGGCTTGATCATGCTCGACATGAACATGCCAGTGATGGACGGGTCAACCTTCATGGACTGCCTCTACGACCAATACGGCGATCAACTACCCTTCGCCGTGATGCTCGTTTCGGAACTTTCAAATTGGAAAGAAGCCCGTCGACTCATCGAACAAGGGGTTCTCGCCTACGTCAAAAAACCTTTCGGAAAGAAAGAATTACACCAAACCGCCACACAGTGCCTATTGCAATTTAACGATGGAAAACCCTTTAGCCCCGCCTAACCTTCAAATAATGTAGGCCATAAACTTGCTCTGGTAAACAGTGCACCACTTCGGCAACTCCCACCATCACAGTTTTATTATCTGAGGTCACCTCAAAACTCACCTCTTCGCCTTCTGACAAAAGGTGAGTGCTACGCATCCGAAGACCCGCCTCAGATAAATCTAGAACCTCTCCCTCGATCGTGTGCTCGGAGTTTTTCAGAGAAACACCATTTTGGGTAACCATAAAAAAAATAGGCGTGAGCACCTGATGGCGCTGACGGTCTCGATGATCGCTGTTCGAGGTTTCTGTCATGGTTGAATTGTAGGGGTCGAAACCCTCAATCCACCTGCATTTTCTGAAGGCACTTCACCCGCCCCTAAATCCTTCAAAAATGCCTGTTTGTCTTGGCACCATGAATCCCCGAGCAGCAGGCGATCTGGAGCATCAGCAATCACCCTCTGACAAAATTGGTCAGGCCGCAACTCGGCAATCAATCTGCGAAGCCCATCCAAGTACGCTTCTTTCGATAGTGGAAGGAGTCGCCCTTCCTCAAAATCCTTAGCCATCGCCGTTCCCCTCATGATATGGAGATTGTGGACCTTCAGCGAACGAACTGGCAAACTAGCTAACTTCTGACCCATTCTTTCGGGGGCATCATCGCCCTCACCTGGGAGGCCCAACATCACATGAACACAAAGATCAAAAGACCGGTTCCCTAAGTCATTCACTGCTCGGTCAAAACAAGCTACGTCATGCCCTCGATTAATGTTTTTAAGCACCTCATCCCGGTCGCTTTGGAGCCCTAGCTCTACCGTTAGAAAAGTCCTCTTTCCTAATTCTTCCAAAAACTCCGGCACCCCTTCAGCAAGACAATCTGGACGGGTTGAGATGCTCATGCCCCAACATTCATCAAAGCCTTCCATTGCTCCACCATAAAGCCCCTTGAGCTTCTCAACCGGCCCATGGGTGTTACTGAAAGCTTGAAAATAAGCAATGAAACCATCTATTTCCCCATGGCGCTGCCGCAATTTTTCTTTTCCCCTCTCCCACTGCTCCCGTAGGTCCTTTCTCCCTTTAGCATCGGGAACAAATCCTCGATTATTACAAAAGGTGCAACCACCAATGCCCAAAGTACCATCAAGATTGGGACAAGAAAAGCCCGCTTCCAAACACAATTTCCTCACCACCTTGCCAGGGAAGCGCTGAGCTAGGTAGTCCCGGTAACTCCGGTAACCCCAAGGTGAAGAAGATTCACTGTCCACGAGACTGAAGAGTATATATTTTTGGCCATGGCCTCTATGAAAGCTCGCCCCTTTCACTTAAGAAAGTCTCTAAACTCTCCGATTAAACATCCATGGATACCTTAGCTCTTCAGGGAAACACCGGCTCCGGTGCCTACGGACAAGATGCCGGAGGCGGCATCATCGCAGGCAGCATCGTCAAAGCTACGGTCGTTGAACACCTAGGAGACGACCTCTACCTCCTCAAAGTGGGCCGACAAACTTTTGAGGCTCAAGTCGCCGCAGAATTAGAAGACGGCGTCGAATATCGTTTTGTCGTTGAGAAAAACGGCCAACCCCCAGAGCTAGCCCTCATGGATGGCTCCCAAAAGCAATCCCGCTTGGCCAACGGACTCACGACCGAAGAAAACACTTGGATCACCAACCTTGCCAGGCTAACAGGTAAAGGCGAAGGCGAGTTCAATCCAAAAGTTCTCCTCGACTGGGTCCGGTCCCTCGGTTTCGACGTCAACCAATCCTTCGAGCAAGTCTTTCGTGAACTGAAAAGCGTTCTCCAAACCCTCTCAGGTATCGATAGCGCCCCTCCCGTCATTCGCCAAATGATGGGACAAACCCTACTCTTCACACTCCATCACAACCAACGCCAAAGCACCGGAGAAGCTTGGTTCGATCAGGCCATCCGACTCTCAGGAGAAATCCCCAAGTGGGACGAAGGAAAAACCAACCTCATGTTGGAGCTGAAAAAGGCCCTTGAGGCACTACCCAAAGATCAAAAAGAAGCTTTACGCTCAGCTCTTTTAGGAACTAGCAGCTCCCGGACAGCTCTCAAAGAAGGTCTCGCTGCTCTTCTTCGCCCTCACTTCACCAACGCCCAAGGCCAGCTCAATTCACAAGCCATGGGAGCTTTCATTGAAGAGCTTAACAAAGATGCGGGTATGCGCCTCTTTTTGGCTTCCTCTACCCCAAAACACCAAAATGGCAATTTTGGTGGAAGTCTTCAACGCAGTGAGGCCATCAACGCCTTTCAGTCCCAAGCTCCTGGCCTTGCATCAACCAGCGTCACAAGCCTTCTCGAGCAGTTTACTTCCCTAGGAGGCTCACTCGATCGCCTGAGTTATGGCGATGTTGTTTCCTCTCAACTCTCTTGGAGAGGAGCAACCCCAAGCGCCATGCAGATCCACCGAACGGGCGCCGTGATGCACCTCGTTCAAGATCTACCTGCTGACATGAGGTCCATCCAGCGCAGTGAGCTCATCACCCAAGCACCCATTGACCGAATGCCAGTCGTGCTCGACTCAGGCATGGTCTCAGACCCCTCAACTTCAGCTCTGTCTCTTTCCAAACTGCAAGAGTTCTCAACCCAATCAAGCCTCCCTAATACCTACCACGTTGATCGTCTCCTTCAAAGTTGGAGCCAAAGTGGGGGTTCTCTCGCCGAATTACGAGGGAACATCGACTCCATCCACTCCTGGAACCATTTTATCGAAGAATTCCCTGAACTGCGAAACCTTCTAGCCGATCACCTCCTCAATTTACCAGCTTTTGGCAGCCAGGGCATACCAACTCCCGGCGCTGACCTTCACGCTCCTCCCCCCACCGCTGAGGTTCTGCCTCAAACTCGCTCAGCCCTCTATCAATCCCTTCAGGATTCGGGCATGGACATGAACACCGTTTCCAAAAAAAGTGTTGCCGAAACCCTCCAACTCGTGCAACAAGTCGCAGGAGAAGGCAAAGTGCCCAGCAAAAGCCTCCTCACAGTCGCCACTTGGATGCTGGGCAAAGGTTTTGAAATGACCGAAAGCTCCCTCAAATCCGTCTATCAGTTCCACACTGGACACCTCAACACATCGCAACTCCTCGAGAGTCTTCCTGGGGTCCAACAACAAATCGCCCAACAAAACCCTGAACTAGCTTCAGCCCTCGATCCATCTCTTCTAAAACCGGGCTCCGAAGGCTCTAGTGTGAAAGATACCATCTCCTTTTACCAAAAAGGCAATGGCGCCCAACTTCGTCAGTGGTTTGCAAGAGCTTTGGAGTTTCTCCAATCTCAACCCGTTCGCGACCAAGCTCTCATCAATCAATTGATGGTCCTACAGCAACGCCTCGTTGGCCATGAAGAAATGTTGGCAGGCCTCAAACATTACAACATCCAAGCCCAACGGCAGGACACCCCCCAACTCTACGAACTTCCGGTTCTCTTTGGGGACCAACAAGAACGAGCCCTTCTCAAAATTTACCACAAAGGACAAAAAGGGTCTGGCAACAAAGACGAAGATAAAAATTACAAAGTCGTCATCGACCTCGACCTCAAAGGCTTAGGCAAAGTCCGTTCAGAGGTGAGCCTTTTTCAAAAACACCTCCAATTAGATTTCCTAAGTCCAGACGAATCTAGCATTGAGGTGTTAAAAGCACGGTCTACTGAATTAGCCGAACGCCTCGAATCCCAAGACCTCAAAGCCAATCTGGGCTTCAAGGTCAAAGCTAAATTGGAAACGGGCATCGTCGAAGAGCATAAAACTATCTCGGCTCCAAAAGAAAAAGCCAACATCGACGCCTCAGCTTGAGCGAAGAGGAAAACAACCCCGAGTCAGAGGCCGCCCCCCAAAAGGCAGCTATCGCCCTCAGCGCTGGAGGTATTGCCTCCAATGTGCCCAAAATTGTTGCCTCCGGGAAAGGCGACATGGCTCAAAAGCTGCTGGAGTATGCCGAGTCCCAAGGCATGGTCATCGAGAAAAACTCAGACCTCACTCAAATCCTCATCAATCTGGACCTAGGCGACTCCGTGCCAGAGGAAGTCTTTATGGCGGTAGCTGAAATCCTCTACTACATCTACGAAGTGAATGATAGCCTAAAAGAAGGCTGAGCACCTTGCCGAAAAACCCACCCCTTTAGCCTGCCCCCAACGGAGTGTAGCGCAGCTTGGTTAGCGCACTAGTCTGGGGGACTAGGGGTCGTAGGTTCGAATCCTATCACTCCGACTTCTTTCCGCTTTTCGGCGGGCGGCAACCACAAGGGTTGCCATTTTAGCCCGCTAAAAAGCTTCAAGAAGTCTCCGTTTTTGATGGCTCAAGGGGGGGGATTTCCCCCCTTAGAAATCCCCCCTGTTCTTAGTGATTTAGGTCCTCTTTAATGGGAGGAAAAAGATAAACTCCTCTATTCTCTGGCGAGTGACATCTTATTCCCTCGGAGAGAGAAGGTCACCTTCTCTAGTTTGGTGAGTAACATCTTATTCGCTGAAAAATAAAACGTCGCCTTCTCTAGTTTGGTGAGTAACATCTTATTCGCTGGGAAAGAGAATGTCGCCACCGGTAGCAAAAGGTTCATTGCAAAAGCATGATGAGTCAGGCTCTCTCTTGAGAAAAATAAAAAAATACAGATGATGTTGGCTATGATTTAGTGAATTTTTATCTATGTTTCTAGACAGTTCTATCCTTTAATATGATAAGCCAAAGTATTTTTCTATTTAAAAAGCCATGATCTACCTAATTATCCCAGCAGTCTTTATCGTCCTCATCATTCTTATCTACAATGGGTTGATAGGGAAAAAGAACCAAGTCGAGTATGCCTTCTCTTCCATTGATGTCATGCTAAAAAAACGCTACGATCTCATTCCAAATTTGGTTTCTACCCTTCAACAAATGATGGAGCATGAAAAAGATATCTTTACCTCCATTACGGAATTAAGAACTCGTGCCATGTCACCCTCAGCATCCAACGAGGAAAGGATTGACCTCAACAATCAAATCACCCGTTCCCTTGGTTCAATCATGGTCGCCGTAGAAAACTATCCCGACATCAAAAGCTCTTCAAATTTCGAACAACTTCAGCGTAGCCTTAATGAAGTTGAAGAGCAGATATCAGCTGCACGGCGTACCTTCAATTCTGCCGTCACTGATTTCAACAATGGCATTGAAATGTTTCCTTCAAGTATTCTCGCCAATATGATGGGCTACTCAAGAAAAGAAGTTTTAGAAATACCCCAAGCTGAGCGAGAAAATCCAAATGTAAAAGATCTCTTCAAATCATGACTTCAGAAATGAACGAAACCCTAAGAGAGCTAGAAGCTCTTCGTCAAGCTTTGGTAAAAAAACTCACCATCACTTTGATTGTTTTAATTGTTCTCTTTTCAGGAGTTGCACTTTCTTTCCAAAGCCCCTTTGCCATCATAGGCGGCCTCATCTTCTCATTCTTTATCTTTGGGCTTCTACAAAAAGGTTCAGCCTCAGGTTATGTAGCTGAATTCAAATCCAGAATCATCGGTTCCCTCGTTAAATCGATCAACACCGACTTGAATTATCACCCCAAAAGATCTATCTCAGAAAGAGAATTTGAACACGCTGGGCTTTTTCAAAGGCCCGACCGCTTCAAAGGAGAAGACCTCGTTGAAGGGCAGATTGAAAAAACCTCACTGCGCTTCAGTGAAGTCCATGCAGAAGACAGAAGAACGTCCACCAACTCCAAAGGACACACAACCACCAAATATGTAACCATTTTTCGTGGACTATTCTTTCAGATAGATTTCCATAAAAATTTCTCCCACGAAACACGCATCTTTCCTGATATTGCCGAAAACCTTTTTGGGAAATTCGGCCAAGCCCTGCAGAAAATGGGCGATATCTTTAAAAAAGGTGAGCTCGTTAAATTAGAAAATGTTCATTTTGAAAAAGAGTTCGCAGTTTATTCCACCAACCAAATCGAAGCTAGGTATATTCTTTCACCCTCCATGATGGAGCGGTTGCTGTCTTATAAAAACCGTAGCAGAGGACGTATCTGGGTCGCCTTCCACGACAGCCAAATGTCTTTAGCCATGGAAGTTAACAAAAACCTTTTTGAGCCTCCCATTTGGAGCAGTCTGCTAAAAACCGACCTCATCTCCGAATACCAAAACGATCTTGAATTTGCGACCGACATTGTCGAGGAACTCAACCTCAACACTCGGATTTGGACCAAAGAATAAACTTCTAGAAAGGGGCAACCCCCTGCCTAGAACTCAAGGTTTTATTTCTTGAGCAACACCATAACCAATCGTACTAAATGGCCCAACGGGAAGTCCTTCTTTGTTGTAAAGCAATGGAGGTGTTGGATGAGTCGTATAAGCGTATCGAACAGCTATGGGTTTCTCAACTTTTTTATTCCAGACAACTAATTCCGAACCTTCAATTTTACCTTCCGCCCAGTGCCAAGTTCCATCCTCTCCTTGTATCGCTAACCATTGCAACTGACCATCAGCAACTGGAGTTGGAGGGAGGAATGCATCAGGAAGAGAAGATGCCTTTTTAGCCAACATCAACCCACTTTCAGCATTATCAAAAGAAACTCGAATTTTCTGTCCTTCAATCTTGTAACCTAGATAAAGAGGACAGGCCTTGATCTCGGCTAATCCATAAACTTTTTGAAGAACGGAGTAGGCTAAACGAATACCTGTGTCATATTTATTAGGAGGGTGTTCACCCGGAGTCCCGATATCAATGGTCACCGCCAACCCCGTATTCTTTAGCCTAAGGGCTTCAACGTATGACTGACGAATCTCGGCTCTTCCATCACCCCCTGAAGGATTGTCACGGGTTGAGTTCTTAAGGCCCGGTAACTGCACATAATGAAAGGGGAAATCTCCCTGCCCCCACGATGAACGCCACCCAGTGATCAACGACTCTAGTTTAGGCTGATACCCTCGACCATCACTTTCATTACTTTCACCTTGATACCAAACAACTCCCCGAATGCCATAACCAACCACCGGTTCTAGTAAACGCTGATAATTTTTACCCTTTTTATAAGGAGCTTGATTGAGCCAAGACTCTATATTCGAGCCACCAACTGCCCTAACAATAACTCCCATTGGAATTAACGTTTCCCTTTGCACACGGCGAATGAAATAAAACCCAACTCTCGATATCGATACCGCTGTTTCAGGACTACAAACTTTCCAAGTATCCTCCTTTAGAGAAAAATGGCGAAGTCCAGGGTAATTCGCTTCTGGTATACTATTAGCCGGATAATTTTTAGGGTGGACAGCTCGCCTCATCCCTCCAGCCATATTTGATTGTCCGGCACAAATCCAAACATCGCCTATGATTATATTTTCAAGCTTCTTGCTTGCCGATTCTCCACCCTTTTCACAACTGATCGTCATGACTTTTCCCTGAGGAGTATCATTCACTGATTTCAACTTCACAGCATTCATAGGGTCTAAGGTCACTCTCCAGTGACCCTCTGCATCAGCCACACTCTCTCTAACTTGGCCATCAAAAGAAACCCTAACCTTAGCAGCAGGCAAAGTCTTTCCCCATACTGGAACTGGCATTTTTTGCTGCAATACGGCGTTATCTCTAAAGGGCTGTCCCATCTGAGCTTTCAGAGTTAGAGGCAACACCGATGGCGAACTTATCTTTTTTTCCGCGTAAAAAGCAGATACAAAAAGAGCCATCAAAACAACTAACAAGCAGCATCTATGCATCACACTTCCTATCCAAAAATTTTATCACAAACCTAACTTTCTCTTCTTTCAAGCAAGACACTTCTTCCTTAGGCCTCATCAATTTGAGAGTTTTGAAAACCGTATCTCACTGTGATTTTACTGAGGGCTAATCCCCTTTTTCTTAAGGTCTTTCGAGATGCTCACCAACTCAAACTTAGCATCCTTTGTCGACTTAAGCTTCTCAATGGTCTTTCTTATCATCACATCTGGGTCATTGGGCTGAGGCTTGGACTTCCTCCGTCTCCTCTTATCTGCAGCTTTCTTCTCAAAATAAATCGCATGATTTTCCAATTCAGGAATCAGACTTTTCGCATGAGAACCATAACTTTCGATAGCCTTCAATGCTGTCGGAATTCTTCCTGAGCTCCCGTGCCCCTTTTGGTATCGAATGTACCAAACAGCCAAAGGCAATCCCTCGGCGATACGATGTTTTGACATAAGCTTCAACCCCTCGGTTCTCGCCCCTGAAGCAAACATGATTCCAGAAGGAGCAATATGTCGGGTCGCCATGTAGACGTCTCCCCAAATCGAAGAGAGTTCTGCCTTACTAAGCTTCGGGTAAATAAAGCTTACACAGGTACTTCTAACCCAACCATTTTCATTCGTTAGAATCTCTTTAATCACATCAAGAAGAAGCGAGCGATCAATCCCTCCAACTCCATATTCAGGAAAAAGTCCACGCCTAGGCTGGGCACTGCCATTATAAAAAAGTGCTCTTCCAATGTCATGCTGCAAAACCTTCCGTGGGTCTTCCGAATGGTGCTCAAGAGCCATCTTCATCAGTACAGGGATAGCTGGCCTTGCCACTGTCAGTAACCCTTTTTCTTTATCACGATTGATCAGAGCTGCAATCGCGTAGGTCTTGAACTGGATGTCATCATCCTCGGCCATGAGCTTGATTAATTTATTCGCCGCAGCTTGGTTTCCGAACCCAGCCTTCTCCAATCCTTCCGCAGCTCCATATCGTTCAAAACGGTTTTTGCTATCGAGCATTTCCATCAACTGATCGACACAATTAATCTCTCGCGAAGCCAAGATGCTAGCCCCGATAGCTCGAGTTGGAGGAAGGGGGTCCTTCAGCAATTCCAGAATCTCATCTAGACTAAGTTTTCCTTGTGCCTCCCGGTCGACATAAAGCTTCCCAGCATTGAGTACCTCATCCACCCTCTTCTCACTCATCGACGATTTCGAACTAGCCCCCTTACCAGTGATATATGTCGCCCGTCGAGGAAGGCATAACTGAAGAAGTCTGGAGCCCGTAGAGTCCCACTTCGTTTTTGGATCTCCGTGGCTGCCATTTTCTCCGGCATTGTCTTGAAATGAAAACCAACCATCTGGTTGCCTCTCAAGGGTGTATGCCCAGTTGATCTCCTTAAAGAATGACTGGGTTAACTGATCTCCTCCCCTTGCAGCGCCAACAGCTCCCCAGAGTCGAGACCAAAAATGCCCCGTATGTCCTGACTCACGTCCACTTGGAGCCGATGCCAACACCATCTTCGAGAAAAATTCTGGGCCATCTTTATTCTCTATCAAGTCAAAATAAATAGCGGCAGCTCCAGACTTTCCATTGTCATCATACCAGCCACTAGCAGCTCCGTGATCACCATAAGGGATCGTTCCTTTACCAATAAAAAATGAGAAAAAGTCCGTGCCCCTTTTAAGAGCTCCCTTGATCTCATCATTGGTAATTCCACATTTCTCAACAAGGGCCAAAGCGATCATCAAGGTCAAACCTTGTTGGTTAATAGCTCCATACCCTCCTAAATGGCCATTTAGATAACCCGTATTTTCCTTAGCGGCATAAGTATGGCCCCAAGTACCGGCTCCACTTTGTCCCATCGAAATTTTAGTGCCATACTCCAAGATGGTTGGCAGAACAACCTTGTCTCCCGTCCTCAAATAATATTCACACATAAAGATCGTCTTATAGGACCACCACCAACACATCATCGATACGTGCTTTTCAACACTTAGCGTTTCTCCTTCCTTAAGTAGGCTTCCATGGGCCTGTTCTTTGACATAAGCCAAAACATCCTCTCGACCTGTAGCAAGAAGCCCCAAGCCATTCATATAATTAATCCAACCTCCTGGCTTGAGCAAGGTGTCTTTATTCTTGATCATGTGGGCGACAGCCTCATCAATGATTTTCTCAGTTTTGTCACAATCATAGGGCATCGTCTTATTATAGCTTCCCATAACAGGTAAGCTGACCTTCACTTCAATTTCTTTTCCCTCTGCAGGGTCTGGTTGATCCTTCGACGCGAAACGCCAAACCAACAATTCCAGCACTCCCTTTTTTTCTTCACTCTCGGCTAAGTCGATCGCTGCAGCCAAAGCTTTCCTAGCGTCTATCGAAAAGGGTTTGCCATAAGCTCCCAAAATAACATCCCCTACTTCCAACTCTCCTGCTGAAGGCCCCTTTGCATCAATAGCTGTAATATAAATCTGCCTAGCTTTAGCACTTGCTCCGTATTTCGCCCTCTCGTGATAGCACCAACCATTGGCTCCCAGAGGACCTAATCTCCAGTCTCTTGTGCTTCCTGGCTTTCCAGTCTGAGTTAAATCCAAGGGCCGGCTGCCGAGGTCCAAGAACACTCTTTCCATTAAACCATCTCGCCAGCGGGTTAACCACAAAAACCCAGGCCCCTTTCTTGCGGCGGATAAAGCCTCACGGTATTGCCCTATAGGTTTTTTTCTCAATGCTTTGCCATTGATCGCCACCAACACATCTCCAACTTGGAGGTCATCACCTGGCAAAACTTTTTTGAAAACTTCAGCAAGGTAAATGGGAAAAACTCCTTGTTGCTTCTCAATCTCAACTCCTGAGGTCTTTCGGAAGCCAAGGTTTTGTTTTCTCGCTTTTTTAGGAAGCTTATAGTCCTTTGACCATTCGAGTTTTTTAGGCACCACTTTCTCTAAGGGCGGCGCAGTCAATGAAAGCGAAGCCTCAACTTGCCCTATATGAGTATAGCAAAGTAAAAAAGCTATGCTCACCTGTAAAAAAAGAACTCTTCTCATTAAAACCTCCAATGGCTGCCATTTAAAGCTTAGGTACTTTTTCCTTTGGGAGCAAGCCCTAGACCAAAGAAGTTTTCTTTAGAGGAAAAAAAACTATAAAAAAAGCCCCCATTTCCGAAGAAACGAGGGCTTTTAAATCACATTTTCCCGTCCAAGACGGGTCCCTGGATTAAAGGACGATATTTTTCATGCGCATGCGACGGCGGGTTTCAATAACTCCATCCTGTTGCTTGCGCTTTTTGACCACACTAGGCTTTTCGTAAAGCAAGGAACGCTTGTAGTCATCTTTGATGCCATCAATGTTGCACTCACGACGGAATCGTCGCAACATCTTTTCGATGGGTTCGTCGCCGACTTTCTTGACCTTGGCCATGCTTTAAAAGTTTCCTAGGAAAATGGGACGGGGCAGATTACGGGTCGGGTAGTAACTGTCAAATTCAGTTAGAAGTGGAGGGACGATTTCTTGGGATTACGCTTTTTTTCATCTTTGAAGCCCTCTTCTCTCACCCAAGAGAATTTTGTTGGTTTGACGTCCTCTATAATTGGGCTAGCATCAAATCATGACAACAAAGGATCAAGGCCGGTACGCGGCAAGAGGAGTTTCGGCATCTAAGGCCGATGTTCACAAGGCAGTCGATCACCTCGATCGTGGCCTATATCCCAAGGCTTTTTGCAAAATCACGGCAGACTACCTAGGGGGTGACCCCTCTCGGTGCATGGTGATTCACTCAGATGGCAGTGGAACCAAGTCGATTCTGGCCTACCTTCACTATCAAGAAAACGGTGATGCCTCCGTCTTTGAAGGCATCTCTCAAGACAGCATCGTGATGAATCTCGATGATCTCCTCTGCGTGGGTGTCCGAGATGGCATTTTACTATCTTCTACCATCAACCGCAACGCCAACCGTTGCGGAGCCGACGTCATAGCCTCCCTCATCGGTGGAAATGAAAAATTCGTCAAAGTCCTTCAAGACCACGGCCTAGGCGTTGTTAATGGGGGTGGAGAGACTGCCGACATGGGAGACGTCATTCGAACCGTTTCCGTTGATACGTGTGCCGTTGCCTCCATGAAGCGAAAAGATGTGATCCCTGGTGGCATGGGACCTGGACTCGCCATCGTTGGAATGGCTAGTTTTGGCCAAGCCAACTACGAAGACAAGGAGAACAGCGGGATCGGAAGTAATGGCCTCACCAGTGCACGTCACGATCTCCTCAACCCACACTATCGCGAAACCTACCCAGAAGCCTGGGACCCAGAAGTCGACCCAGAGCTTGTTTATTGTGGCCCTTACCGCCTATCAGACCCTTTACCAGGCTCCAGCCTGAACGTCGGCGAGGCCCTCTTAAGTCCCACTCGGACCTACGCCCCAATCCTTTTAGAGCTATTCAAGAAACACCCTGGATTAGCAAAGGGCTTGATTCACTGTACTGGTGGGGCCCAAACCAAATGCCTACGCTTTGGTGAAGGCATTCATTTTATCAAAGACCAACTTTTTGACGTGCCTCCAATTTTTACCGAGATACAAAAACACTCAGGCACAACCTCAAAAGAGATGTACCAAGTTTATAACATGGGGCATCGAATGGAGGTCTACTGTGACCCAGCCGATGTCATCAAAGTGATAGAGATCGCCGGCTCTTTCGGAGTCCAAGCTCAGGTAATCGGGCGCACTGAAACTTCCACCCGCGATGACGGAAGTTGCCACCTCACCTTAAAAGCTAACGGGGAAACTCTCACTTATTAAATTAAACTGAAAGTTCCTCTTTCACTCGAATCAACCACCCAAACCTTTCAAAACCCTCGGCAATTCAGTTACCAAGGCCAAAATATAATCTGGAGTCAATTCCCTAGGAAATGACTTTCCCTTGGGGTTGATCCAAACCGAAGGAATGCCCGAGGCAATCGCCCCGGCAATATCCGAACCCAAGCTGTCTCCCACGTGCAAAGCCTCCGAGGGTCCGCAGCCTTCATCATCTAAAACCTTCTTAAAAATTCTCGGATCCGGTTTGCTCCAAGGGTGAGCCCCAGCCAAAACCACTCTGTCCACGTGGTCTTGCATACCCACCTTTAAAACCTTTGGCTCCTGAGAGTAAAGGGGGCCATTCGTAAGAACCACTGTTCGATAAGACTGACGAAGCTCAGCTAAAAGTTCTGGCACTCCCGGAAAAAAATCAAAAGCTTCAATTCGCTTTGCCATCAGATCTGATACTAGTTGAATGCAAATCTCCGATGAAATTTTGAGCCCCAACTTCTTGCTCAAACACAATTGCAAGAGACGACCTCGATATGACCCTTCTTGTTCTCCTTCTTTTTTTTGCCACTCAGCTGCCGAAGGCCTGTGGTAAAGAATTTCCATGAAATGACCAGAAAGGGCTTCAGCTTCGCCAGAATTTAAAGAAACCACCTCTTCGAAACTTCTACAGAGATATCTTCTCCCCACGGCATCTGCTTTTTCAGTGTCGCAGAGGGTGTGGTCCATGTCGAGGAGAAGAAGTTGAAGCATGGCAAGGCACTAGAAAGCCTCTAGTTTCCCACCAAAATTGACAGGACAAGGGCCATTCTAGCATCCGAGAGTCGATGGAGCAAAGCTTCTCAAGGACCCGATGGCCTTAGAATGTTCCAACGAAAAAACAACTCAATGAACGAAAGTGAAGTAAAAGAACGGGCCGTCTTGGCTAGGGAAGCGGTAGCCCGTTTTCGCACGAATGGATTGGGCAAGCGTTCAGCCTTCTACGATCACTTAACTCGACTTCTAGACGAAAAAAGAGAAGATATCCAAAAGGCGAACTCCATCGATTTAGAAGCCGCCCGAACGGCAGGCCTATCGCCCGCCATGGTGGATCGCCTCACTCTAACCGACCAACGCATCGATGACTTGATCCAATCGGTCCACGAGATCAACGCCTTTCCAGACCCCCTTGGAGTTCACGAAGGAAAACGACTCGAAAATGGCCTCATTCTCGATAAGGTTCAAGTCGGTATCGGAGTCGTTGGCTTCATCTATGAGAGTCGGCCCAATGTCACCATCGACGCTGTAGCGCTCTGCCTCAAATCTGGCAACGCGGTCCTACTGAAAGGAGGCAAGGAAGCCGTTCATAGTAATCTCATTCTTGAATCCCTTTGCCGCATGGCGTTGATCGAAGCTGACCTTCCCGACGGTTTAGTCTGCCTGCTAGATTGCACCGACCGAGCTGTCGTCGGTCACCTGTGCCAACTTGAAGGCCTTGTCGACCTCATCATCCCAAGAGGTGGCCCAGGCCTCATCAAAGCCGTTGTTGAAGCCAGCAAAGTACCGGTCATCAAACACGATGCTGGCAATTGCCACATCTACATCGACCAATCGGCCGACCTTGCCACCGCCCTTTCCATTGTGGAAAATGCGAAAACCCAACGCCCAGGAGTTTGCAATGCCGCTGAAAGCCTCGTCGTAGACGAAAATATTGCAGACCGTTTCCTACCTATGCTCAATGAAACTCTCGAGCCAAAAGGTGTTGAGCTACGTTGTTGCTCTCGCTCGATGAAGGCTTTGCCCAGTGCGACCCCCGCTAACGATGAAGACTGGGGCACCGAGTACCTCGACCTGACACTCAGCGTCAAAACTGTATCGGGCTTTGAAGAAGCTGTTCAGCACATCAATCGCTACAGTTCAGGGCACACCGAAGCTATCCTCACATCTGATCTGAAAAACTCCAAGGCTTTCGAAGAACAAATCGATAGTGCCGTTGTCCTTGTAAATGCCAGTACCCGCTTCAGCGATGGAGGTCAGTTTGGCCTTGGCGCCGAAATTGGCATCTCAACGAATCGACTTCACGCTAGAGGCCCTATGGGGGCCGCCTCACTCACCACCTACAAATACGTGGTGCGAGGAGAAGGGCAAGTGAGGATCTGACATGAACTGGATCAAGGAAGCTTTTTCCATCTCAGTCATCCCAGCCATGGGTTTTGCCGCCCTCCTGCTTTGGGCCGATTCTAGTTCAACCATGAACTCTCTGGGCGCAGCTTTAGACCAAAGAAAAGTCTTTACGCCACTCCCCCAAGATAGCATCTTCGAAGTCTTGCCAGACGAAGGAAAAGAGCCCGAAGAAGAAGCCCCCACCATGACTCCTGGGAAATCCTACCGATACCACCGAAGCCTGAAAGCTAAAGTCACCGGCTACACCCCTGGCGAAGAATCCTGTGGACCTTTTGCCGACGGCTACACCAGTACAGGATCTAATGCTTGGTCCCCTTGGGGAGTGGCCACAGACCCAACCCACCTTCCCTACGGAGCCTTGGTTTTTATCCCTGGAGTCGGTTACCGAGAAGTTGACGACACAGGCTCAGCCATGCGAGATGCTTGGAGAAAAAGAAAAGAAACCCATATCGACCTTCGTTTTCAAGAACTCAACGCCGCCAAAGAGTGGGGAGTCCGCCACATGACGGTCCACATCTTCCTACCTGAGGATACAACTCCTTGACCCGAAAGGAACTTCTTCGCTTTATTTTTTGGGAATGGATTGAGCCCCTAGGCTCTGCTCTTTGCATCGCTCTTTTGGTGATGAAATTCATCGTCGCCCTCTATGTCATCCCCACGGGTTCCATGCAACCCACTCTCCACGGCAAAGGGGATTATCCCCACGAATTGGGAGACAAGGTTCTCGTCAATAAATTCGTCTACCGCTTCCAAAAACCCGAACGGTGGGATGTGATCGTCTTTGACTACCCATTCAACACGATCATGTGCAATAATTGCGGACAAGATGTAAATCGCCTTTTTCCAAAACACCTTCCAAAAGTTGTCCCCGATGAACTTCGCTGTCAAAACCTCCAATGCATGGGGCGAAAGAAGAACCTGAGTTTTATCGACAAGGAGTACATCAAACGGTGCACAGCCGTTCCCGGTGATGAAATCAGCATTCGAGATGGGAACGTGGTTCTTCGCAACGAAAAGGGCGATTGGACACCTTCGATCAAAACTGACGAGGCACAAGCAGCCCTGTGGGTCGATGTTTTCAACTCATCGGAGCTCGAAGACATGCCAGTTAAAGGCGCTAGCTGGAGGCATCTACAAGATCCAAATCCGATAGATTGGCAAGAAAATTCTCCTCTCGTTCTAGGAAACAAAGGACCTTCAACTTTAATTTTTGAAGATAACGAAGATGCACTTAAAGGTTATGGAGATAAGGGCATCAAAGGGAAAGGCCCAATGTTTGATCTCGTTGGAGATATTCTACTAGACCTAGAACTAAAAAGTTTCCCTTCCCAAGGCACCCTCGTCTTGGAAGTTGACCGAAACCGTCTTTCTCATCGCCTCCAAATCGATTTTAAAAGTCAATCATGGGTCCTCATGCTGGGAAAAGAAGAGCTCGGAAAAGGTCAGTTGCCCCAAAACTCCCGGATAAGCTTTGCTCGGTTAGATGGGCGCTTAGAAGTGATTCTCGATGGAGAACGCCAAGGCTTCGATTTCGACTTAGGAGAAATTGACTCAACGGAAACCGTCGTTCCAAAAATTCGCTGGAGTGGAGAAGCCCCTCTCTCAATCTCTAAGATCAGAGTCGCGCGAGACATCTACTATGTCTTTGGCACCGACAACAACTCCATGACCGGCGCCGAAAAAAGCTACGTTGTCCGCCCAGGAGAATATTTTGCCATGGGCGACAACTCATATTTTAGCTCCGACAGCCGAACCTGGGGCCCCGTTCCCGAAGAGGAGTTGATCGGAAAGGCTCTGGTCGTGATTCTTCCCTTCCATCGAATTAAATTCATCCGCTAAAAGGCCCCTTTTAAAGAGAGGCTAAACCTACGGTTGATGGGTTTCTCCCCTCAACACAATCCACTTTCTTTCAGCCATCGAGGCAGACAACGATGTTCAAGTTGATGGGACGCATCCAAAACTGGGTGCTGACGATCGCGGGCGTAGCAACCGCCGGTCTATTTGGTATCACAGCGACTGATATCCAGGGATGTATCCAATCCTCTGCAGTGAGGAAGGCCGAGGTCAGCTCTGAAGAGCGAAATCTGGTACTGAAAAACCTTCGAATAGGAAGCATTCTCAATGACACCAGTGTTCCAAACGATCAATTGGAAGAGGTCATTCAAGATTACGTCAGTCGCCTTCGCCAGGCTCAGACTGAACGTGTCGCTGTTAGCGATCATGAATTGGGCCTTTTTCTCCATCAGCAATTTGGTGGCAAAGAAGAATATCGAAAATTCACCACAGTCATTGAGCAACGCTTTAGCCTTCCTGTTGGAGAAGTAGAAAGCTTCTACCGAGATCGCCTACTTTTCAGAAAGCTCAGCCAAATGTCTATGCTTCCTATCTATGTGACTCGCTCAGAAATTCTTAATGAGTATCACCTCCGTAACGACGAATGGGTCGTTGATCAAATCTTGGCTGATAGTAGCCTCATGATCCCTCCCATGGAGCCATCTGAAGAAGAACTGAACTCTTGGTTTGAAGACCACTCCTTTGAAGAGCAATTTCGCATTCCGGAAAGAGTTGTTGTCGAGTACTTGATGGTCAACCCTGAATCTCTCGAGATTCCCGCCGCCGAAGACCTTGAACTAAGAGAATTTTATAACCAAAATCGTGACAAGTACCCATCGGATGAATACGAAGGCGAAACACGCCCATTTTTTGAAGTTCTAGATACTTTAAAAGAAGACTATCTCAAAGACTCCCAAAAAGCCTTAGCCAAAAGAATGTTAGACGTTCTAGACATCCAACTTCTTCGACAGGAGTCTCCAGATTTCGAGGGCCTTCTCAAAACAGAAACGAAGAATGACCCTAAGCTCTCCAGCGTGGTCTATGGAAAATCCCAGCCTTTCTCTCAACGAGACTTCCGAATCGATCCCCTCGGATATGTTTTTAATCTATCTCAGAGAGTTTTTGGAGCCAATCCCAGAAATTACGGAGGGGTCTTAGAGGCCGGCAATGGCCTATACATCTATCGCGTCATCGATCGACAAGAAGAAGGCATGATGGACTTTAACCAAGCTCGTCTTCAAGTTGTCGATGCCGTTCAAATTGAAAAGAAATCCAAAATGGCCCTAGAAAGTCTCGAGACCTCGAAAGAGGCGATTATCGCTTCTGGCAACTGGGCCAACCTCGAATTAGTCCAGGGGTTGAGCTATCAAAGGAAAGACCTCAAAGGTGGCTTTTCTCAAGAAGGTCAGCTTTTAGCTGACCTCAAGCTTGGAGACACCTCTCCTATATCTCCGCTCGGCTCCAACTACACGATTCTAAAGGTCGTTGAACGCAAACCGGCTGATGAATCCCTCCTAGAAGAACAAAAAGAAAGCCTCAAGCAAAGCATTCTCCGAACAAAATTTTCGGCTATCCAAGAACTCACCCAAACAGCTCAGTAAACCTCTTCGGGCGAATGGATCGTTACGCCCGACAACGCATCTTACCTGAGGTTGGAGAAGTTGGTCAGGAAAAGCTCGGCGCCTCCAAAGTTTGCGTCATTGGAGCAGGAGGCCTTGGATGCCCATCTCTCCAGTACTTGGCAGCCTCAGGGGTTGGACAGATCACTATCCTAGATGAAGATTTAGTTGAAGAAAGCAATCTTGGTCGGCAAATTCTCTTTAGCCCTGACGACCTAGGCCAACCCAAAGCCGAAGTAGCCAAGAAGGCCTTAGAGCGATTAAATCCAAATCTTCAGGTTGATGCGCGAGTTGAGCGATTTAGGGCTGATAACGCTGAGTCTCTTGCACAAGATCATCATGTTTTCCTTGAGGGAAGCGATAACTTTTCCACCAAATTTCTGGTTAACGACACCGCACATATAACAGGAACCCCAGCCGTCATTGGTGGAGTTCTAAGGTGGGAAGGACAGGTCTTCACCGAAATCAAAGGCTCTCCTTGCTACCGCTGTCTCTTCATCGAGCCTCCCCCTCCTCATGTCGTCCCCAATTGCTCCGAAGTAGGAACCATGGGCCCCGTAGCCGGCCTGATCTCTAACCTCCAGTCCCTCGAAGTTCTCAAAATTTGCCTCGGGCTCGAGCCTTCCTTGGCTGGAGCCATGGCCAGTATCGACGGAAAAAAACTGAAGATCAGAACCCTTCCAATTCCCCACAACCCCCTATGTCCTTTATGTGGCGATCACCCCACGATCACTCAACTCATCGAAACAGGCGTTACTCAGTGTTCACTTAAAGGAGAAGCGGAAAAAGTCTTGATCACTTACGAAGGCAACCAAAGAGTCATCAAAGTCGAAAGGGCCCTCAAGTCCCAAGGCTATCAAGTCGAACCCCGCGTGACTCCTCGCCAACTCTCAAACGAGTGTGGAATTTGCCTTGAAGTTACCCACAAAGGACCTGAGCAGAAAGATCAGCTTCTCACATGGCTAGAAAAAAAGGGATTATCTCCCATCCGCTGTCTGGATTGGCATCCGGAAAGGCTTGAAAAATAACCAAAAAAGTCACAGATCTTCTTGACACGAACTAGCTCAAGGTACATTCGGTGGCCTTCGTTTGCGATTAAATTTGGAGAAACTGGACATGTTGAACTGGAAGCGTTTTATTCCCGCTGCAGGTCTAGCCCTTGCCCTAAGTGGGTGTGCGGTTATCACCGACACGGGTGAAGGAAATAACCCAGAGGAGCTTGCCCAAGAGAATCAGGAGCTTAAGGCTGCCGCTGTCTCACAACAAGAATGGCGCCGGAACCTCATTCAATTTGAAGACCGTATCTCTCGACTCGATGCCATCCTTGAGCCTCTCGCTCCTCTCAAAGAGAAGAACATGGAACTCATGGCCACCAACGCCCGTGAAGGCGAAGAAGCCGGTGGTGGAGCTCTTTCTGAGATCTTCTACCTTGTCCAAACTGCTTATAGCGAACTAGACCTACAAGCTGCTAATGCAGCAACTGACATCAATGGTGCATTTAGCCGTGATGACTTTGTTCAAAGCTACCTCTACAGTCTTCTTGAAGACAAAGTCGTAGACGTCACTCTCAATGTTGCCGAAGTCGTCCAACGTCGATCTTCTCACATGGCCACAGACCGTCGCTTGGTCACAGCACGCCTCAAAGCTCTCAACGAATGCTTTTTGGCCCTTAAGCATCTCAGCGAAAACAAAGTCTTCGACCTGAGTTATGCTCAACGCTTGAACCTGCTAGAAAAAGCCGACATCATTCGAGTTGAGTATGCAAAGACTCTCAAGACCGACTTCTTCCCTGCCATTCCTCATTTTGTGCCTTTGGCTTCTGGTGAAGATTATCTAAAAGGTCTCGACAAGATGAGCTCTTACATTGCTGAGGCTAGTGTTCTTTACTCAAATTCTAACGCTGCCCGCAGTGGAGAAATCAACAAAGAACTTAGCGCTGACCTAAAGCGTAAAAAAGACATTCTTAAGGCTGATAGCGTTAAGTAAGTTCCGCTAAAAAAAATCCAAACCGCCCCGGGCTACATTCCTAGCTCGGGGCGGTTTTTTTTATGATCAGCCTGTCATTCTCATCTGATTATTGATAGGGAACATTTCCCAGCTCTCTCTTTTTGATCACAAAAAAAGAATTCGAAGCTAGACCTCTAGTCCTAAATGAAGCAGATCAGAATTAGGTTAGGTTGATTTAACTCAACTATTTCACCACCAATTCTTAAGGCAGATCATTCCCTCACTATAGTCACGATCACCTGAGCAGCCCAAGCCTTAAGCAACCATAAAAGCCTCAGTTACTAGGCCTCTTCTCCGGCACCTTCTTCCTCTTCCTGATCCTTCTTTTTAAGGGTAGCTTTCTTGGCTAAGGAGTCGGGGTCTTCGAGAGAGAGTTTGAGCAAATAAACATCAGAACGAATACGCTTAACAACATTATGAACTCGCTCGTTATCGTTTCGGGAATAAAAGTCCAAAAACTTTTCATAACAATAGATCGTATCTTGGATCCACTGCTCTGCCCCAGTTTTCATCGCCAATAACTTTGAAGCGTTACCTGCATAACTGAACTGATGAGCGGAATGTTTTGGATTAGAATCCCGACATAGTTCAGCCGCTTGGAGGTGAGCCTGATACATTTGATGTGCCCAATCGATATCGCCCGTTTTTGAGAAGATCTCTTCAGCAATATCACCGGAGATACTGTATCCGTTAACCGCGTGCCTAATGTTCACCTGTCGACAGAGTTCGGCAGATCTAAAAAGAGCATCGAACCACTTCTCAGCCCATTCGATCTCGTTGTTCTTTTTATAAATATCTCTAGCGGCATTTCCTGCAATACGAAAAGAGTTGTAGCTGTGAACAACATCTGTGTCCAAGCTAAACTCTCCTGATGAAACATAGGAGTTGTACCAAATGATCCCCCACTGCTGATCATCTAACTTTTCAAAAAGATTCATCGCCGCATTTCCCGCAAAGGAGTAGGCGTGGGCTGAGTGCTTTCGATTGGTGTCCAATGAAATCTCAGCAGATCTAAGATAATATTCGTACCAACGAAGGCCCCATTCAAGACGAGTTTCATCTTGTTGAAAAATCATCATCGAGGCCTTTCCTGCAATAGAAAAACAGTAAGCCGCATGGGTCACATCAATCTCTTCAGCCAACTCAGCCGACATCAACTTAGCATTGAACCATCTTTTTAGCCAAACAGAGTTTTGAGTCTGATCATATAGTGTTTTTGCGATACTCCCCGTAAACCCATAAGTGTAGGCTGAATAACGCTGATTATGCTGACGTATGAGCATGGCTGAAATTCGATTGGAGCGGTAACAGGCAACCCCCCATTCAAGAGCTGAATTTTCTTTATAAATCTCATGGGCCACCGCGGCGGCATAACCATGTAGGTGAGAAGCAATCGATATGAGATTAGGGTAACTCAATTCTCCTTGTTCGTAGTTTCGAACGAGTTGAACTCCCTGAAGATTAAATTGGTAGAGCTTTGGAAGTAAGCCTTTGAGACTTGCTGGGTCTTCACTCAGGATGTGGTGAGCAACCTTCGTTAACTTTTTCACAAAAAGAACATGCTTGTCGAGCAAATCTTCTTTTTCTTTAAGGAAATCTAAAACCTGTTGCTTACACTCCTCATCGTGAAGATTTTGGTAATTTTCGTCGAGAAGTTCATCGAAGGATTTCATGGAATAATGATTCTAGGAATTCCCAGTATGGGGCAATTGAGGAACATGGTCTGGGTTTCGAAAAGGTTCTTGTGAGGGGTCCTCCCCAAAACGAGTCACACTCTCAACAGTGAAATCTCCCTCAGGGATCAAGGTTTCATCTGCTTGGGGCTCCTGCTCTTCAGGGTCGAGGTGTATCAAGACAGACCCTCCCCCCAATTTCCTCAAGATTTCAGCCTCAATACGATCCATCGCTTGATGAGCATGATAAACCGTCCAACCACCTGGAACCACCATATGGAAATCAACATGGTATAATGTCCCATTGCGGTGAACTCTCAACATATGAATATCTTTCCAGTCAGAATCTCTAATTTCATTTAAAACCTTAACAATTGATTGAATCGTTCCCGGTTCGATTTCATCCAAGAGGTTGGTAATAGCTTCCTTGATCAAACCATGACCGACTCTCAGTAGATTTAAAGCAATCACGACAGCAACAATACTATCCAATGGTGTCCAACCCGTCAGTTCGACCAAACCCACACCTATCAAAATACCTCCCGAAGTGACCGAGTCACTGAGAATATGGTGAGCATCTGCCGTGAATATCTTAGCATTGTGCTTTTTCCCTATTCTGAAAAGGTAAATTGCTAGGGCAACATTGATGATCGCTGATAAGCCAATGAGCCACATACCCGTTGCGAGGTTCTGGGGTTCATGACCGTCAAAAAATCCTCTGCCCGTTTCCCATAAAATTCCAACACCAGCAAGAGCAATGAGCCCTCCCTCCATACCGATAGAGAACCCCTCTATCTTTCCATGCCCATAAGGATGGTCCTTATCGACCGGCTTCTCAGCATAAAGTACCGCAAATGCAACAAAGGACGACACCAAAACATGGGACACCGACTCCAAGGCATCCGAGAGGATAGAAAAGGAGTCCGTTAATAAGTAGGCCCCCAACTTGAGGACTAACATCACCAACCCGACACCAAGGGAAAGCCATGCTGCGAAACGACGTTCTTTCACCTAAAACCTTATTTTCAGGCTTCTAGATCAGCAAATAAATTATTTCCTTTATCATCACAAATGATAAAAGCCGGGAAGTTCACTATTTCAATTTTTCGAACCGCTTCCATTCCCAATTCTTCAAAGTCGACCACTTCAACTTTTTTAATCGACTCTTTAGCCAAAATAGCAGCAGGCCCACCGATTGAGCCCAGGTAAAAGCCACCATGTTTCTTACAGGCTTCAGTCACCACTTCCGTTCGATTCCCCTTTGCCAGCATAACCATTGAGCCCTTCAAAGCCTGAAAGCCATCTACGTAAACATCCATTCGATTTGCTGTTGTTGGCCCAAAGCTACCGGATGGAAGCCCCTCGGGTGTTTTGGCTGGCCCCGCATAATAAATAGGGTGGTCCTTAAAATACTTCGGCATGTCTTCGCCATTTTCGATCATTTCCGCAATTCGAGCATGAGCAATATCTCGCGCCACAATAAGAGTGCCTCTGAGGGAAAGTCGAGTGCCCACCTTGTGCTGAGATAGAGTCTGGAGCATATTTTCCATTCCCTGATCCAAATCAACTTCAACGGGGGGCTGGAGTTGTAGTTTTGCTTTTTCCGCGTATTTCGAAGGGTTCTTCTCGAGCTCCTCAAGAAAGATACCTTCTTCGGTGATTTTTGCTTTGATATTACGATCAGCGCTGCAACTCACTCCCAAGCCAACGGGGCAAGAAGCCGCGTGCCTAGGTAGTCGGATCACACGAAGGTCGTGAGCCAAGTACTTTCCACCAAATTGAGCTCCTATTCCCGTGTTTCTAGCTATTTCTAATAATCGCTTCTCCCATTCTAGATCACGAAAAGCACGGCCACTTTCATCACCACTCGTTGGGAGTTGATCATAATAACCCGTCGAAGCGAGTTTTACGGTTTTTAGGTTTGCTTCAGCCGAGGTTCCACCGATTACAAAAGCAATGTGATAAGGGGGGCAGGCCGCAGTTCCTAATGAGAATATTTTTTCTCTAACGAAGGTCTCAAGGCTCTTCTCGTTAAGAAGGGATTTCGTCTGTTGATAAAGGTAAGTTTTATTCGCTGACCCTCCCCCTTTGGCCATAAAAAGAAATTCCATCTTGGCCCCTTTGGTCGCGAGAAGATCAATTTGAGCCGGCAGATTGCTACCCGTGTTTTTCTCTTTGAACATATCTAGAGGTGCCATCTGAGAATAACGCAAATTTCGCTCGGTGTAGCTCTTATAAACACCTTTTGATATCGCTTCAGATTCATCACCTTCAACCCACACCTGCTCTCCTTTTTTGGCCATAACGATCGCCGTTCCGGTGTCCTGGCAGGTTGGGAGGATGCCATCGGCAGCTTCAATGGAGTTTCGAATTAAAGTGGCGGCAACGTAGCGATCATTTTCACTAGCTTCAGGATCGTCGAGAATGTCCGCAACTTTTTTAAGGTGAGCTTTTCGAAGATAGAAAGATACATCGTTCATTGCCTCCTCGGCAAGACGTGACAGGGCTTCGTGTGAAACCTTAATAAAAGTGCGCCCATCTATCTCTTGGGTCGACACTCCCTCACTTCCCAATTTACGAAAAGAAGTTGGATCCTCCGAAAGCTGAAACATCGGTGAGTAGGCAAATTCAGCCATGGGGTCTCCTCAAAAAAGGGGGATACTAGGGAAATTCCTAATCTCGGAATGGCCGTTCAGATCAGGTGGCCTGCCCACACGCCAAACATATTTTTTGGTCACCTTCCAAGGTTATAAATGTTTTCTGACAATGATCACAATGATGATCAGGCGCTGGATCAGTCGGAAGATTTCTTCCTGCCCAGTGTGCTATGATAATCCTAAAAACATTGGTGACCCCAAGGAAGACCTCTTTGAGATTCACTTTTGATTTACCTGAGTCCCTGTCCAAAAAGTGGATGGGGATCTCCTTAACTCTCGCTCCAAGTTTGTAAGTCCAGATCACACATCTAAAGAAAAAACTGTATCCCTGCCCTGCCATGTGATGTAGGGGAAAATTCTCAAGCCAATCAACTCGAAACCCTCTCAAGGCCGTCGTGAACTCCGTGGCTTCTGGTTGAACAAGAAAGCTCAGAAAACGATTCGCATTAACACTAACCACCCTTCTCCAACCTTCATAATCAAGCTTAGACTCAGGGAGGAAACGAGAACCAATCACGAAGTCATGGTCTTTCAAATTTTGTTGTATGGAAGGAAGATAGGCAGGATTGTGAGAGCCATCTCCATCCATCGTGATTAGAAAACCAAAACCTTCTTGAACCGCTCTCATCATTGCCAGACGATGGGCAGACCCTATTCCTAATTTTCCTGGCCGCTCTTCGAGAAGCAGATTAGAGCCCATCTTTAAATCTTTCTGGAGTCGACGAACCACATCGGACGTTCCATCTGGGGAACCATCATCTACGATCAGAAGTTGGCAGCCAGGAAGAGCCTCAAAAACCCGCTCCACCATCTTCTCAATATTTCCCGCCTCATTGTAGGTCGGTATGAAAACTAGTGTTGAATCTGAGTTATTCAAAGCAGAAAAGATTGTTTCAAAATATAATCTATGTTGATATGAGAAAAAAGAATTTATCGTCTAAGGAGAATATCTGGTCGTCAAAAAAACAAGTCTGTCATATGATGCTAGGCCACGTGGAAATGAGTCAAAATTGTCATTCAGCTCACCCCTAACCTAATAGCACTCTCCAAGCCATCGATTTGAAGATTAGGCCCCTGCCCGAAAGTGAACCCATGAAGAAAAAAGCCCTGTGTCTGGTCAATGCTGTTGGGCTCACCCCAGAGCTCGCCAGAAAACTAAGTATCTCCTCAAAGCTTGGGCAAGTGAGCCCTATGGAAGGAGTCTTTCCGGCCCTAACTCTACCCGCCCAAGCCACCATGCTGACGGGGCTTCTGCCTAGCCAACATGGCATCGTCGGCAATGGCTGGTACCACCGAGAGTCCCAAGAAGTTCGTTTCTGGATCCAATCGGCTCAAATGGTTCAAGGGAACAACCTTGTCGATGAAGTTGATACGGCCCAAGTCTTTGCCTGGTTTGCCCAAGGTGGAAATGCAAAGTGGTCGGTGATCCCCAAACCTCACTATGGCTGTGACGGCTCCAAAGCCTTTGGAGTACTTGATGACACCGGGCTGAACTTGGAATCCAATCTAGGCAATTTTCCTTTTCACCGCTTTTGGGGGCCCTTTTCAGGTTTTGATTCATCGCTCTGGATCGCAAAGGCAGCTAGCCAACTCCTCCAAGAAAAACGACCTCCTCTTACCATGGTTTATCTTCCCCACCTAGATTACGATTTTCAAAGAAACCTTCCTGGAGGGTCTGAGCCCCTCAATGAGCTAAACGGTTTACTCGAAAGGCTTCAAAATGTCTGTGACAAAGCTGAAGTCGAGATGGTCGTGGTCTCAGAATATGGCCTCGAGCCTGTCGATACTGTCGTTCAACCCAACCGGCTCTTTAGAGAAAAAGGCTGGCTCAAAGTTCGGCCAGGACCATTTGGGGAACAACTCCTTCCATGGGATAGCGGAGCTTTTGCCGTTTGTGATCACCAAATAGCCCATGTTGTCGTTCAAAAGGGGGTTCCCACTCATGAAGTCCGAGCTGCTTTATTAGAGATGAGTGGAGTTGAAATGTGCGAACCCGCCGAGGCTTTTGATTTGGGCCATCCAAGAAGTGGTGACCTAGTCGCCGTGACCAAAGCTGGAGCTTGGTTCGATTATGCTTTTTGGGAAAGCGAAGGTTTCGCTCCCGATTACACTCGAACTGTTGATATCCACCGCAAACCGGGTTACGACCCCTGTGAGCTCAACTTATTTTCAAAAGGCAGGATGGCTTTGCGATTGGCCCAGAAAAAAATAGGCGCCAGAGTTCCAATGGACATCATTGACCGTGACTTTAGCAGAATTCGTGGAAGCCACGGCAGAAAAACAGTTGGAGATCAAGGCCCGGTTTTCATTGGCCAAGGTGGGCCCAGTCGAATGGTAGATCTCAAG
>Ga0233432_10000226_pt1 | contig 53695 bp, 31 predicted proteins | sample SI_122_August201_6_FD_179870 | JGI IMG/M metagenome (GOLD analysis project Ga0233432, IMG submission 179870) | Seawater microbial communities from Saanich Inlet, British Columbia, Canada - SI_122_August2016_10_MG | ecosystem: Environmental > Aquatic > Marine > Inlet | place: Canada: British... | reverse complement strand
GAGCATCATTAAACAAAAACTCAGCTAAGGTGCGAGCCAATTCCGTTTTCCCAACCCCAGTAGAACCCAAAAAGAAAAAAGAACCTATGGGACGATCTTCATCCTGTAAGCCTGCCCTAGATCGTCGAACGGCATTAGCGACGGCTTCAATAGCATTGTCTTGCCCAATTACACGCTTATGCAACTCTTCTTCAAGCATCAACAGTTTTTCCCTGTCAGACTGCACCATTTTACTAACGGGTATGCCGGTCCAGCGCGCCACGATATCGGCTATATCTTCAGCAACCACCTCCTCTTTTAGCAAGGTTGTTCCTTCTTGTAATCGCTGTGCATGCTCGTGAGCAAGTTGCAACTCTTTTTCAAGCTGTACTAAGGTGCCATAGCGAAGCTCGGCTACTCGTTCATACTCCCCTTTTCGCTCAGCCTTTTCTGCCTGATTACGCGTAGTTTCAATTGCTTGTTTGAGATCTCGTACTTGTTGAATTACCGACCGTTCTTGATCCCATTGAGTGCGCATACCTGTTCGCTTCTCGATTAAATCTGCAAGTTCTTTTTCGAGTTGATTAAGTTTAGCAGACTCTTTCTCTACTTGTTTTTTTGTAGTGGAATCTTGTTCCCGCTTTAGGGCTTCTCGCTCTATTTCAAGTTGCCGTATTTGTCTCTCCAAGGCATCTAGCTCTTCTGGTAGGGAGTCTATTTGTAGGCGTAAACGAGAGGCAGCCTCATCAATTAAATCGATGGCCTTATCTGGCAAAAATCGGTCTGCAATGTATCGATGAGATAATTCGGCGGCGGCCACAATGGCGGCATCGGTTATTCGAACCCCATGATGGAGTTCATAGCGTTCTTGCAATCCTCTTAAAATCGAAACGGTATCCTCCACACTTGGCTCACCCACCACGACCGTTTGTAAACGCCGTTCCAATGCCTTGTCTTTCTCAATGTATTTACGGTACTCATCCAAGGTGGTCGCCCCAATGGCATGCATTTCTCCCCTAGCCAAAGCTGGTTTTAAAATATTAGCCGCATCCATGGCTCCATCGGTGGCACCCGCTCCAACAAGGGTATGTATTTCATCAATAAAAAGAATAATTTCACCATCTGAGTCCGTTACTTCCTTAACCACCGCTTTTAAACGTTCTTCAAACTCACCCCTGAACTTAGTTCCAGCAATTAATGCCCCCATGTCTAAAGCTAAAATTCGCTTTTGCTTAAGGCCCTCAGGAACATCACCACGCACAATCCGCAATGCCATACCCTCAGCAATAGCTGTTTTGCCCACTCCGGGTTCTCCGATCAGTACTGGATTATTTTTAGTTCTTCTGGACAAGATTTGCATTACCCTTCGGATTTCGGCATCTCTTCCAATGACTGGGTCTAACTTGTTTTTTTCTGCCCACTCATTTAAATCTCTAGCATATTTTTTTAACGCTGCAAAACGGCTCTCGGCGTTAGGATCATCTACTTTTTGCCCGCCGCGTGTTTCTTTAAGTACTTGCTGAATAGCTTCCTTTTTAAGCCCCAACCCCTGCCAATCCTTCGCCCATGTTTCTCCTACCTTGGATATGGCCATAAGCACATGCTCTGTGCTAATATATTCATCGCCCATATCACGAGCTTCTACCTTTGCCTGATCTAACATACTCTTTGCAGTTGGCCCTAGATAAGGCCCCGATACCGACGCGCCTGATACCTTCGATCGCGTTGTAAGCTCTTTCTCTACAATAGCTTTGAGCTGGTCTTTTTGAACCCCTAATTTTAATAGAATGGAATGGATGGTATCCTGTTCACCATCCAATAAGGCCTTTGCAATATGAACTGCCTCTACCGCCTGATGACCTACATCTTGGGCTAGGTCTAGAGATGATTGTATTGCTTGCTGCGCTTTTAATGTAAAACTGTTCAAATTCATGGTCTCTCCATCATTAAATTGAAAAAGCGAGGTATTGAACGTCTTTCAACGACAACCCTCGCTTTATAAAACTACCAAAACCGTGCCACTTCTGGCGCTTTCTATGGAAAGTCTGCCTTATTTGCAGGTTTTATTTTTCAAGGTATACTACATTCTAAATGCTATGAATTGTTTTAGGTTATCCCGTTCAATCGTGAGTAATATTGCCTTATCGCCTGCTTCAAGACTACGGCTTACTTCTGCGTAGAATTCATCCGCATTGTCTATAGATTTTCGCTTAACCGCTGAGATTACATCTCCATTTCTTAAGCCCCTTTGATAGGCATCACTTGATTCTTTAAGACCTTGAACCAGCACCCCTTCAACCTCGTCACTTAACCGAAGCTCAGATCGTAAGGTCTCAGTCAAAGTTCTAACACTAAACCCTAAATCTTCAACCATATCTGTGGTAGTCGCAGAATTAGATGCAAGGGCCTGCTCTCCTGGACGCTCACCAATGGTAATAGTTAATTCAACTTCTTTGCCATCTCTAACTATTTGAACTTTAATTTTCTCGCCGGGTTTTAGACTCGCAATGTCTGTTCTAAATGAATCCCAACTTTGAACAGCTTCCCCATTAAGCCCCACAATGATATCTTCTTCTTTTAATCCACCTTTCTCAGCTGGCCCTTTGGTCTCAACTCGGCCTACAATAACACCTTTTGAAACCTCTAAATCCAAGGCTTCGGCCATGGTAGGATCTAATTCTCCCGCAGTATACATCCCCAAGTAGCCCCTGCTTACCGAACCATCCTCAATGAGATCGTCCATAATACGTTTAGCTAATTTAACAGGAATGGCAAAACCAATCCCGTCATTTCCACCCGAGCGTGAAGCAATGGCAGAATTTATTCCCACCAAAGTACCGTTCAAATCTACCAGGGCTCCACCGGAATTACCAGGATTGATCGCCGCGTCTGTTTGGATATAGTCTCCATATGCCGTTAGATTTAAGGAACGCCCACGAGCACTTACGATACCAAACGAAACCGTATGGGCAAGATCTTCGCTAAGAGGACTACCTATAGCCAACACAAAAGAACCTACCTTAGCTTCATCACTATTACCCAAAGGTAAAGCTGGAGCCGCCCCTTCCTCTATTTGTAAAACAGCGATATCAGTCATAGGATCCGTTCCAATTAATGTAGCCTCTAGCTCTTGTCCGTCAAATAATCGAATCATTATTTGATCCGTATTCTCAATTACATGATTATTGGTTAGGATATAACCTTCATCGGAGACGACCACTCCTGAACCCAAGCCCCTTTGTATGTACTCACGTGTATTTTCTCGACTATTAGGATTACCGAAAAACATTGAAAATGGATCCATCACGCGAACTTCACGAGTTCTTTGAGTGGTAATGGTTACTACCGATGGGTTTGAATTTTCGGCAATCTCTACAATGGCATCGTTGAAATCCTTAAGCCGCATTACAGGTTTATCAAGCATCTCTGAACTAGGCAGTGAATCGTAGCGATTCTCAACAGATTCTAAGGAATCCATTACTCCTACCGCGTCAGTTTTGCTTGAGGCAGTTTCGCTGTTAACTCCCCGGTCAGCTGCGAGAAAGAATAGTGCAATTGGAATAAATAAGGATACAAGTAAGGCAAAGGTGGTGGTTGATGTACGCTTCATAAGCTTCATTAGATGTATTTTTTAATGGTTTAAAAATTTGTTCACGTAACGAAGCAAGGGCGCCCTGTCGTATGTATTTTTTAGGAATACATAGAGGCCGCCCAAGTTCGAATCATCCAAACTCCAATTATTGCGGAAATTGGTTCTTTACTAGTGGATTTCTATCTGCTTTTTTATCGCTTTTTCGTGTTTTTTAATGGTCAATCGAAGTATACCATCCTGATATTGGGCAACAATGCTTTCCTTGTCTAGCCCTTGAGGGAGGTGAAAGCTTCGCTGAAAGGAACCATAAAATTGTTCCATTCTGTGCACATTAGTTTCTTTTGTTTCTTCCAACGCTTTGCGCTCGCCTGAAACATTAAGTACATCCTCTTCTAGCTCTATCTGTATGTCCTCTTTGCGGACACCAGGTAACTCTAACAGGAACTCAAATTCCTGCTCATTTTCACGGACATCGACCCTAGGAGTGAAATTATTTGTTATTTGAGCATTTATTGGCTCAAAAAATTCATCCATTAGCTCGTTAAAGCTTTTTGATAGATGTCGGTAATTTGGTCGTGTATATCGTACTAGTGCCATAATTGGTACCTCAGTAATGTTTATCGTTTCACATTTAGTTTGAACTGATAAACACAAATGGTATGCCATTAGGCAAGTCCCATATCTATTACTGACAGCCCATTGGTGTATCATAAGTAGAATATGACGGGATTTCAGTGAAGTAAAATAGATTGTCAGAAGACTAAGTAAAAGAGACAGATGCCATCTGAAAGTACGTCAGCTACCAAGAAAAACTGTCACTAGCCGTAGCTTTTTTTCCATTCCTTAGAGATAAGGAAAGCTAATTCTAAGGATTGTTCATAGTTAAGGCGTGGATCACAAAAAGTTTCATAATTCACATTTAGTCCATTTTCATCCAACCCTTTAGCGCCTCCAACGCACTCAGTCACATCATCACCTGTCAGCTCCAAGTGGACACTACCTAAGTAGCTTCCCTCCGATCTGTGGATGGCAAATGCATGCTTAAGTTCTTCCATTATGTGATCAAAATTACGGGTTTTGTAGTCATTTGTAGAAGAAAATGTATTTCCATGCATAGGATCAGAACTCCACACTACAGGAAAACCTTCACCTCGTACCGCTTGTATAAGCCCAGGAAGTCCTTCTTGAATCTGATCTTTTCCAAACCGTGTGATCAGCACGATTTTTCCTGCTTCATGAGTAGGATTTAATTTCTCTATTAGCTTTAGGGTAGCATCAATAGTATATGGTGGGCCTATTTTTATTCCAATGGGATTTTCTATCCCACGTAAATATTCTACGTGAGCTTCATCTAAGTCACGGGTTCTGTTTCCTAACCATACCATATGGGCGCTTAAATTAAAATAACCCTCTTTTCTTGGGACCTTTCTAGTTTGAGCGGAATCATAAAACAAATTAAGTGCCTCATGCGAGGTGTAAAAATCTACTTTTTGAGACTGTTGTAATCTTCGCTCAGACACTGCATCCATAAACTTTACCGCTTGGGTAATAGATTTCACCATTGATTCGTATTCTTGGTGATAGGGATTATTCTGCATAAAATCTAGCTCCCACTGCTCGGGATAATGTAAATCAGCAAAGCCTTCATCACCCAGTGCACGAATAAAATTCAAGGTCAGTCCAGCTTTATGATACCCTTCCAACAAACGTTTCGGATCAGGCACTCGCTTAGCTTGCTCTTTTTCAAAACCATTGATAAGGTCTCCACGATAATTGTGCATTTCAACCCCATCCACGGTTTCAAAAGCAGAGGAACGTGGCTTTGCATATTGTCCAGCCATTCTCCCAACCCTAATTACGGGCACCCCCATTTCATGTATCATGATAAAACTGGTCTGTAAAAGCACTTTTACCAAGTTCACAATCTTAGATGAACGGGTTAAATCAAAACTCTCGGCACAATCTCCGGCTTGAAACAAAAATGCTTTCCCCTTACTTACAGCGGCAAGTTTATCCTTTAGGGATTCAATCTCCCATGAAGTAACTAATGGAGGTAAGGTTTGTAACTCAGCGTAAGAGCGTTCTAGTTCTTCCTTATTTGGATAATCAGGAAGCTGTTGAATTGGAAATTCTCTCCAACTTGTTGGACTCCACTCAGCGGTACGTACAGACATAATAACTCAGTTTTACAATTTCGATAAGATAATGAGGGCAACTAACATACAGTATTTTTTGGAAAGCTACGTAAAAAAAGGAGTCCAAATAGAAGAATTTGCTTTAGATGTTTGGTAATTTAGCCTTTTGTTCTATTCGGCCGGCTAAACCCTATCAAGGAAGTTGTATGCAAGAGTCTATTGTTATTCGTGGAGCTCGCGAACACAATCTCAAAAACATTGATGTAAACATCCCTAGAGATGCACTAGTGGTAATCACGGGACTATCTGGCTCTGGCAAATCTTCTCTAGCCTTTGATACCATATATGCCGAAGGGCAGCGTCGTTTTTTAGAATCCTTATCGTCTTATGCCCGTCAATTCTTGGGCATGATGGAACGCCCTGCAGTAGACTTTATAGATGGTCTCTCGCCTGTTATTTCCATCGATCAAAAAACAACCAATCGCAATCCCCGTTCGACTGTGGGTACCGTGACCGAAATCTACGATTTTCTTCGTTTGTTGTACGCCCGGGTCGCAATTCCCTATTCCTATGCAACGGGCGTGAAAATGGAGAAACAAACGGCAGAACAAGTGGTATCTGCTATTCTTAGCCTAACTGAAGGCACCAAGGCTTACTGTCTAGCACCAGTTATTAGAGGGCGAAAAGGACATTACCGAGAGCTTTTCGAGCAAATGATCAAACAGGGTTATTTACAAGCTCGTGTAGATGGGGAAATCATTGAGTTGGAAGCTGGACTCATGTTAGACCGGTACAAAACACATACCATAGAAATCGTAGTAGACCGTTTTGTGGTTAGCTCTAAGAGTGAAAAACGGATCGCCGACAGTGTCAGAACCGCTCTTGAAATGGCCGATGGAACCGTAGTTCTGGCGTTAAAGTCCAAAGATGGCTGGGAAGACCGTCTTTTTTCGCAAAAATTATTCGATCCGGAAGCGGGTGTTGCGTATGAAGACCCAGCACCAAATTTATTTTCCTTTAATTCTCCCTTCGGAGCGTGCCCTACCTGTGATGGCTTAGGCCATGCATACGATGTTAGTTGGGAGCTCTTAGTTCCTAATACACAACAAAGTGTGGAGGAAGGAGGTATTCGCTTTCTCGGAAAACCGAGAGATATCTTTGCCTTTAAACAGCTGGAAGCCGTTTTAGCTCACTTTGGGAAGGATTTTAATTCTCCTATCACTAACTACTCTAGTCAACTCATTGACACAATCATGAAAGGAAGTGGTACCCAAAAATATGCGGTTACCTATGAATTTCGCTCCGATAAGGTTACTTATCAACACAGCTACAAAGGGCTTCGTGATACGATTATCGAACAGTACGAACAATCTAAATCTCCCAAGCAACGTGAAAAAGCCAAGGCTTTTATGTCTAAAGTTAGCTGCCCAGACTGCGGCGGTGGTCGATTAAACAAAGAAGCACTTTCCTACAAGCTGGATACCTTTGGTATTCAGGATTTGGTACAAATGGACATCCAGGAACTCAGGGATACCTTATATAATATACACCTGAGCGATCGGCAGCAGCAAATAGGGCATCAAATTCTCAAAGAAATTAGAGATAGACTCGATTTTTTATTGAACGTAGGTCTCAATTACCTAAGCCTGAATCGAGAGGCTCAAACGCTGAGTGGTGGTGAGGCTCAACGAATTCGACTAGCTACCCAAATTGGAACGCAGCTTGTGGGAGTTCTCTACATACTCGATGAACCTAGTATAGGACTCCATCAACGAGATAATAAGAAACTTATACAATCTCTTGAAACCCTCCGTGACCTTGGAAATAGCGTTATCGTGGTAGAGCATGACCGCGATACTATCGAGAAAGCTGACTATGTGATTGATATGGGGCCTGGTGCAGGCGCATATGGAGGGTATATTGTAACCCAGGGCAAACCAAATGAATTGGACCCAGAATCGATGACCGCTCGTTTTTTACGAGACCAAGAACAAGTCACCGTTGCAGAAGCCCCTAGAACAGGGAATTCAAAAAAAATCAGTATTACTAATGCTCGAGGGCATAATCTTCGATCGGTAGATTTGGAGTTTCCCTTAGGTACTTTCGTTGCAGTAACTGGGGTTAGTGGTTCCGGAAAAAGCTCACTCATCAACCAGACATTAGTTCCTATTCTATCGAACCATTTTTATAAATCTAAAGCGGTTCCTTTACCCTACGATCAAGTACAAGGGCTAGATAATGTGGACAAAATTATATCCATAGACCAAAGCCCTATAGGCAGAACGCCTCGTTCCAATCCTGGGACCTATACTAAGGTATTTGATCACATTAGAAGACTCTTTGCAGAATTACCTGAATCTAAGATACGCGGCTATGATCAGGGCCGATTTTCATTCAATGTAAAAGGTGGGCGTTGCGAAACCTGTAAAGGTGATGGAGTTCGAAAAATTGAAATGAATTTTCTGCCTGATGTGTACGTATCCTGTGAAACTTGTCAAGGACGCCGATATAACCGCGAGACATTGGAAATATACTTCCGGGAGAAAAATATTTCTGAAGTCTTAGAAATGCCTATATCGGAAGGAGTTGAATTTTTTAGCTCTCAACCGGCTATTTCTAGAATACTTCAAACACTCACTTCCGTTGGTTTGGGATACCTAACCCTTGGTCAATCCAGTACTACCTTATCTGGTGGTGAAGCTCAACGGATAAAACTAGCCCGAGAGCTCTCAAAAATAGGAACAGGCAATACCCTTTATGTTATGGATGAACCTACTACGGGTTTGCATTTTCAAGATGTTCGTCTTTTAGTGAATGTAATTCAGCAATTAGTGGATAAAGGGAACACCGTAATGGTCATCGAGCACAACTTAGACGTGATTAAGGCCGCCGACTGGGTTATAGACTTAGGACCGGAAGGGGGTAAATCTGGAGGACAAATAGTGGCACAAGGAAGCCCCAAACGTATTTCTGAAGTTCAGAATTCACACACAGGGCAGTTTTTGAAACAAGAATTTGAACGACTATCTACCGTTGTAGGAAAGTTCTGAGCTTACTATCTTGAAGGTCCTAATATGAATTTTTTCCGCATACATATTCTTAAAAAAGTTAGCCTGAGCCTACTGCTGTGTGCGTTCATTATTCAGAGCATACCCATGCTTGAAAATGAACTCGAGAATCAACGGTTCACACAATGGCTCAACAAACACTTTGATCGCTCATTGACTGCACATCAGTATCCTGAGCTCTCGGATCCAGAAAGCCTTGAATCAATACGTCTGCACCTGCAGAAGTTATGGAATGAAAGTGAAAATGTGGATCAATGGACTATTGCAGTTAAGGATTATTTAAAACAAAAAAATCTAGATCAAGAACTTCTCGAAGAGTGGAATATGCTGGATCATATGGATCAGCATCAGCACATGGCCATACTTCAAGAGCCAAGAGTGCACGCACTCAATAATCAGGCCCAAGCTAAATTACCAAAACTTACGAGTCCTGCCCATTTAGTTGAGCCCACTACCCACAAGAACCAAAAGGTTTCATTCACCACCCTTCTCAGGCCAAGCTACCCTTCTACTGCGGAAGTGCGCCCTATGGGTAGTGGAATTGCCATTGGTGCTCCTTAGCTCCCATCACTTAGTTTTTTCTTTTTAGGTTCGAATAAAGCGAACCCTCCAATCATTTTTTATTAACAATAAAACACTATTATCATGCAAGGAAACGGATTTAAACTCGGTGTGATCGCGGCATTTTTTGCCCTTACACTATATTACTTGTATCCAACCATTATTTGGAACTTGGAACAACGACAAATGAGTACCTTCTCAGAAGAAGAGCGTACTCAATACGAAATGGATAACGCTGAAAAACTTTCCAACCTAAAAGAAAATATCCTTTCATTAGGCTTGGACTTACAAGGCGGCATGCATGTTACTCTTGAGGTTGGTACTCCGCAACTAATTTTAGAACTAGCAGGAAGTAACCGCGATAACGAGCTCGACGAAGTTGTTCAGTTAGCTCAAGAAGTAGCTGAGGAAAACGACACTGATTTCATTGATGAAATGCAGCTCGAGTTTGAGAGAAGAGACCCAGATGCGCGATTAAGTCGATATTATCGAAGCGAATCTCAAGACATCACTCGCCGTTCAACTAATGACGAGATTGTAGCTTTTCTTAAAATACAACGCGATGCAGCACTCGACCGAGCTATTGAAATTATTCGAACTCGGGTCGACCGCTTTGGTGTAACTGAACCATCTATTGTTAAACAGGGACAGAGCCGCATTGTTGTAGAATTACCTGGTGTAGATGACGAAGAACGAGTGCGAAATTTATTAAAAGGTACCGCGCGTCTAGAATTCCGAACAGGTGCAGATGCCCAAGACTTTTCTAATTTCAGAAACCGTGCCATCGAATTTTACAATGTAGAAGCGGATAGTTCTGATAGCCTAAACCTAAGCGGCCCCTCCAATGCTCTTCTAGAGCGAATGTCGTTCATTCAAACACAAAGCCCCTACGTTTTCGGGTATGCAATGGCCGAAGATACCGCGGCGATCATGGACTTGCTTAGTACATCTGACATTCAACGACTAATGCCAAGAAATACTGTTGTATTGTGGGGTTCTAGGTCAATTGGATTTGAAGGTGGTGTAGAACAGTTTGCTCTTTACGGGGTACGGGATAATGCCGAATTAACTGGGGAGGTAATTGAAGAAGCATCTATTCAATTCGATCCAACCACTAATGTTCCTGAGGTTTCTATGGGAATGAACAGTGAAGGCGCGAGAGTATGGAGTCGAATTACGGGAGCCAATATTGGCAAACCCATCGCTATTGTACTGGACGGATATGTGGTTTCTTATCCAAATGTGTCAACCAAGATTACCGGTGGAAATTCCAGCATAACGGGCCTAGAAAATGTTGCAGAAGCCGAAGATCTAGTGAATATTTTACTATCTGGTGCACTGCCGGCCCCACTTCGGATTATGGAAGAACGAACCGTTGGTGCCACCTTGGGTGAAAGCTCTATTCAAGCAGGCTTCCGATCGGTACTTTTTGGACTATCCATTGTGGCGATTTTCATGATTGTATATTACCGTACAGGTGGTGGCGTTGCCGATTTAGCCCTTCTACTAAACATCATTTTTATCCTCGGTATTCTGGCAGGATTCAAAGCTACTTTAACTTTACCAGGTATGGCAGGTATCGTATTAACTATCGGTATGGCCGTCGATGCCAACGTGCTAATATTTGATCGAATCCGTGAAGAACAACGAGGTGGAAAAACCATGAAAGCTGCGATCTCAGCAGGTTATGCGAATGCGATGAGTGCCATCATAGATGCTAATGTAACCACAGGTTTTGTGGCTTTAATCCTAATGAGTTTTGGGGTAGGTCCTATAAAAGGTTTTGCTGTAACTCTGCTTGCGGGTATTGCATGTTCACTCTTTAGTGCCATCGTTATCACGCGTGTAGTCATCGACTACTTAACCCGCAACAAATCAGAAGCAGTTAGCTTCGGTTAATAAAAATTTAACATAAAAGGTACTTATTATGAGATGGTTTGAAACACCCAACTTTGATTTTTTAGGCAAACGTAAAATTGCCTATGCCCTTTCGAGTATATTATTTGTAGCATCTTTAGCTATAATTTTTACAAAGGGCTTACAATATGGAATTGACTTCCGAGGGGGTAAAGAATTCGTTTATGTATTCGATGCTCCAGTAAACACACAAGATGTTCGATCTTTTTTAACGGAACCCTTAGGGTCCTCACCCGAAGTAAAGCTATTTGGATCGGACTCTGAAATTCTTATCCGAACTGACAATGAATTAAGCACCGACGAAGTACAGAATCTGATTGAGGATGCCATTAGTGCCAATATCAGTGGAGCAAATTTCAGCATGGAAAAGAGCGATTCCATTGGTCCCAGATTTGCCGAGGATTTAAAAGGAGCCGCTGCTCAATCCGTTATTTACGCGATTGTTATCATTTTCCTTTACATCCTCATTCGATTCCGAAAATGGACTTTTTCAGCGGGAGCGGTTGCTGCATTGGTTCATGATGTGGTGATCACACTAGGCATATTCACCTTGCTAAGCGATGTGGTCTCATTCAATTTATTAATCGATCAAAATATCATTGCTGCCTTTCTAACCATTGTTGGTTACTCCTTAAATGATACAGTGGTTGTATTTGACAGGATTCGAGAAAATAAATTGGTGCATAAAGGCATGGATACGATTGCCATGTTCAATAAAAGTCTAAACGATACGCTCAGCAGAACTGTAATTACTTCATTAACTACCTTCTTTGTGGTTACTATTCTGTTTATATTCGGTGGAGAGGTCTTGAAAGGTTTGTCTTTTGCACTTATAATAGGTGTAATTTTAGGTACCTATAGCTCACTTTTTGTAGCTAGTCCTCTTGTACTTGAATTTGATCCAAAAAAAACCACTAAATAAACCTTAGTATTATCATGAGTTATCAAACGTCAGAACGTTACAACTGCGTTGTCATTGAATTTAAAGGCAATGTTATGGGAGGACCCGATGCGGTCAGTTTGAACGAAGAATTACACGCCTTAATCGATGTAAACAAGACCAACGTAATTGTTGATTTATCTAAGGTAAAGTTTATGAATTCTTCGGGTTTAGGCATGCTTATAGGTGGACTTACCACTATGAGAAAAGCAGGGGGCGATCTACGAATTGCCAATGCAACCGATAAGATTGAAAGCCTTTTGGTGGTAACCAAACTAATCACCGTGTTTAAACATTTCCATTCGGTAGATGACGCGGTAGCATCTTACAAAGAGGATGCCTAACTCCCCAGGCTTATCATTAGTTTAAACTAGGGGTGTAGATTAATACACCCCTTTTTTATTGTTTATTTTATTTATTGATCACTTAGCAATCATTTATGTCTACTAGAGTAGTAATTGGCGCCCAATGGGGCGATGAAGGAAAAGGTAAAATAGTTGACCTTCTTAGTAAAGAATCTCGATATATAGTACGATTTCAAGGAGGTGCAAATGCCGGCCATACCCTTAAATTTGACGATAAAGAGGTAGTACTTCACCTCATCCCATCGGGCATTTTTAATGGAGATGGGATTTGTATAATCGGGAATGGTGTTGTCATTGATCCTATCGCACTACTAGAAGAAATCGATCAAGTTCACTCAATGGGCTTTAGCCTAGAAAACCGGTTCTTCATTTCAGAAACAGCCCATGTAATCCTTCCTTATCACAAGATTCTTGACCAAATGAAGGAAAAAAATAAAGGGGCCAAAGCCATTGGTACCACAGGGCGTGGTATTGGGCCTGCTTATGTGAGTAAAGTAGCGAGAATTGGGATCCGGATGATTGATTTGTTAGATACGGAGGTACTTCATCAAAAACTCATTCAAAATATAGAAGACATAAATCGGGCTCTTGAAAATATTTATGAAGAACCAACTATCAATGCCCAAGAACTAATTAATGAGCTTGAAGGCGCTATTGCTAAATTAAGCCCTTACATTTGTAACACCACTCATATGTTACATGAAGCGCTTGAGAGAAATGAAAATATATTGTTAGAAGGGGCTCAGGGATGCCTACTAGATGTTGACCATGGTACCTACCCCTATGTAACCTCCTCATCTCCTACCTCTGGAGGAGCCTGTACGGGTAGTGGTATTTCACCCTTAGCTATTACACAAGCAATGGGGATCACCAAAGCTTATTGTACTCGAGTTGGAAATGGCCCTTTTCCCACAGAACTCATGGAAGAAACAGGTGAATTACTTCGCAAAAAAGGTCATGAATTTGGTGCAACTACAGGGCGTCCACGCCGATGTGGATGGCTGGATTTAGTTGCGTTAAAGTATGCATGCCGAATTAACGGACTTAATGAATTAACGCTAACCAAGATGGATGTGATGGATGGCTTTGACATCATTAAAGTATGTACATCTTACCGAATTGATGAAGTAGAAACCAAAGTGTTCCCTTTGGGTCTTAAAAAGCTGGAAAAAGTGGAACCTATCTACACGGAACTGCAAGGTTGGGATCAAGATATTTCAGGTATCACCACTTGGGACGAATTACCTAGCTCGGCTCAAGAATACATTCGGTTTATTGAAGATTATTTAGGTGTTCCATTTAAAATTATTTCTACAGGACCTAAGCGAAACGAAACCATTATTCGTTAGTATTGGTATTCTTTCTAAGGCGGGCAGATACTTCTCCGACCAGTACAACTATAGCAGCACCAACAGCGGTATATAATGGCCAGGCAAGAGCTAAAGGCTCTCCAGGTAGTAGATTTTGGACTGGACCATTTACCATGAACAGCAGACTTATCAACCCGGAGAAAAAACCTGTCAATGCATCTCTGGATTGAGCTTTCTTGCTAATCAAACCCAATAAAAAAGCTCCAAGCAACCCACCATAGGTATAGGAAGCTATCCCTAAGCCCAATTCGACTACCGTTGGTCGTTCCCCAGCCTGAAGTTGTAGGGAGGCGAAAATAAGGGCGGAAACACTTAATACAAATCCCCATGCAAGAGTAATGCCCCTTGACAAGCTAAGTTCTTCCACAGCGCTTAATACTTTTTTCCGGTAAGGAATAATCACATCATACAATGTGGTAGAGGCTAAGGCATTTAGTGATGAACTTAAACTACTCATTGCAGCAGCAAACAAAGCGGCTACAATAAGTCCAGAAACTCCAACGGGCATTTGTTCTACAATGTACTTGGCAAATATTTCATCTTGAGTTCGTAATCCAAGAGCAGCCACATCTGCCCCTTCGTAAAAGGTATAGAGCAATAATCCAATGAATAGAAACAATGAAAATTGTAGGATAACCACGATACCACTTCCAATAAGTGCTTTTTGCCCAGAACCTAACGATCCTGTTGCAAGCAGACGTTGTACAAGCAAATGATCCGTGCCATGAGATGCCAAGGAAAAAACCGCCCCACCAAGTAAGGATATGCCAAAGACGTAGGGTTGCTCCAAATAGCTTTTCCAACTTCCCTCCCAACCCCAATCAAACCATTGAGTTTTTCCGGAAGCTACCACCGCCTGATGAAACGATTGCCAACCATCGGGTAGGGCTTGAACCAATAGCAGCCCAGCGAGAATAGCACCTCCGAGATACACCCCAAGTTGGATCACATCCATCCATACCACCGCCTTAATCCCTCCTAAAAATGTATATAAAAGTGTAACCAAGGTGATCACTAGTATAGCCATTAGATATAGTTGAAAATCACCCCATGCCTCGAATGCTCCCCCAAAGCGTAATAAAACAGCCAAAGGAATGGCTGTGGCAAATAAACGGACCCCGTCTGCTAATAAGCGTGTAAACATGAAGGTGATCGAGGTGGCATTCCGCATGGAAGGACCAAACCGGCGTTCTAAAAAGGTGTAGGCTGTAAACATTTCACCCTCAAAATATCGCGGTAAAAATACCAGTGCGACAATCACTCTCCCAATAAAATACCCAATAGTAATTTGCAAAAATGTAAGGTTACCACCGTAAGCAACAGCAGGAATACTAATAAAGGTTAACGTGGAGGTCTCGGTGGCAACTACAGAAAACAACACTGCCCACCACGGCAGCCCCTTTCCTCCTAAGAAGTAGTCCCTTGCGTTTTGTTGTTTACCCGAGGCTTTTAAGCCGAAATATGCCACAAAGATCATGTAAACAACCCAAACAACATAATCCAACCAACCAAAAGCTGTTGCAGTACTCTCCATTTCTAGGCCCATTTTTGTAAAAATGCCACCGCCTCTTTCATCGCTAAACCTCTATGGCTAATGCTATTTTTTTGCTCAGAACCCATTTCAGCAAAACTTTCCTCAAATCCATCTGGCACGAAAATAGGGTCATAACCAAAGCCTTTTACTCCTTTCCTATATCTAGAAATTTGACCCGTGCAAACACCTTCAAAAATCCACTGTTTGTCTGCGTCTACAAAGGCAACTACCGTTCGAAATTGTGCATTTCGCTGCTCAATATCCTCCATTTGTGAGAGCAACTTTTCAACATTGTCATCATAACTGGCCTGTTCTCCTGCATACCGAGCAGAAAAGACCCCTGGCGCTCCATCCAAAGCTGTAACCTCTAAGCCAGTATCATCGGCCAAGCTAGGCAAGCCGGTTACCATTGCAACATAATGAGCTTTTTTCAATGCATTTCCTTCTAAAGTCAACGCATCCTCATCAACCTCTTCAAGTTCTGGAAAATCAGTAGTAGATAAGACACGAAGATCCGGTAAGGAAAGTAGTTCTCTAAGCTCTTGGATTTTATTTGGGTTACGGGAGGCTAGTACAATCTCATTCATATTATTTCAACAATTCATGCATTTGTTGCCAACTCAGTCTTGGGCCATATTGTCCAACTACTTTTGAGGCAGCTTTGGTCGCTAACTTACCCGATGCAGCGTAGCCTAATCCATTGGTAATCCCATATAAAAAACTACCCGCAAACATATCACCAGCTCCATTGGTGTCTACCGCTTTCACTGGAAATGGCTCTATATCAATAAAGGTTTCTCCATCAAAAATCATTGCGCCATTTTTACCCATCGTAATAACAAAGCGCTTGGCATCTTTTTTTAATGCTTCACGAGCTTCCAGCAGGCTCGATGCTCCCGTATAGGCTTTTGCTTCCTCTTCGTTACAAAATAATAAATCGACCGACGCACCTATGACATCCTGAAATTTAGGCCTAAACGCTTGAACTATAGAAGGGTCGGAAAGGGTAATAGAACTTCGTACTCCATGTTCTTCTGCAATAGAAAAGGTTTTTTTCATCGCATCAAAGCCATCCTCGGTTGCAACCAAATATCCTTCTACATATACATACTCTGAGGATTGTATCGCTAATGGTGAAAGTTCTTGTATGGACAGCTCTGAACTTATTCCTAGGAACGTATTCATGGTTCGATCGGAGTCCTCTGAAACCATCACCAGGCATTTACCCGTTGTCCCTGCTTGCCTTGCTTGGCCGTCTAAATTTGTTTGAACTCCCGCATTGGCCATATCGGCCAGATAGAAATCTCCAAATTCATCAGCTGCAACTTTGCATGAATAATAGGCACGACCTCCTAGTTGACTAATAGCAATCATGGTATTCGCAGCTGACCCCCCCGATTTACGTTCATAATCGTGATGTAACATAGCCTCTAATAGGCGCTGTTGGGTTGCTTCATTAACCAGTGTCATTAGTCCTTTTGCCACTTGCTGTTCTCTTAAAAATTCAGTGGAAATCTTACATTCTAAATCGACAAGGGCATTTCCAACCCCATATACATTATATTTTTTCATGCTCTTTATGTTAATACAAACCGAATAAGGTATGACCAACGGTCTGGGTAATCAATGTGATGGTACACCAATAAGGTAAGCAGGCTTGAGATTCATAAAAAATCTTTCCTTAGACTCTCTATATTCTACCATGTCATATACTTCCTTAATTCAGCACTTCAAACGGATGGCCGAAGGCTATTTTCCAGAAGAACCCTACTACGGTGAAATGCATCCTGCCCCCAGGGATACCAATGCACCACAAATTAGCACCCATAGCACAAACCAGACCCCACAAAAACCTCTTAAAGACATTGTTTATACCGAAAGTGCCGTATGTATCCCGCTTTATCAAGCCCCGTCCAACCGCATAGGACCAACCCCATCGTTTGAGGATGCTACACTTGAAATAATTTATACCTTACGAAAACAGCACCTCAGCCATGGCGGGCAAATCAGTTTTCCTGGTGGGCGCCTTGACCCGAATGAAAAAACGGAACAAGCAGTAGCTAGAGAGATAGAAGAAGAACTATCCATTAAAGCTGAAACGGTTGAGCTCATTGGAGAACTCCCAACCTTTTATTTACATCACAGTAAACACAAGATAACTCCTTTTATTGCATGGTTACATGATATAGAAAATATGAATGCAAGCCCCAATGAGGTGGATGAAATCATTCGAGTACCCCATGAGCAGCTGCTGGACACAAAACGAATAAAAATGGAACAATGGACCCTTCGTAATCAAATATATAACGTACCCTTTTACAATATACATCGAGTCCCTTTGTGGGGAGCTACTGCTGTGATTACAGCAGAATGGTTACGCTTTTATCAAACACTGACTGCTAAAAAAAACGGTTAGAAAGACCTAACAAAGTAAATCTGCAGCCTGCTTACCAAGTCCGGTACTCAATGCTACCCCCATCCCACTCAAGCCTACCGCCCAAACTATATTCTGGGATGGTTCAGCTTTGATAATTGGATTTTTTTCAGGAGTGAAACCCATAATACCCGACCACTCATATTCTACCCCATGAGGATCAATCCCTAACACCTCGTTCATATACCCAAACAAGAAAGATTTGATATCTTTGTTAATCCCAAATTGTGTGGTGTTTTCACCGGAAACATCCACATGCCTAGCTCCCCCCAACAACAAGCGGTGTGCCCCAACATTTCGAAAATAAATGTATCCTTGGTGAGCGTGAAAGGTTCCTTGCCATGGTTGAGAATCTAATACTTTGGTAAGCAGCACCAAACCTCGCCCAGGGCTCACCGAAATATCTTTATCAAGTGATGTTGAAAACGCATTGGTTGCAAAAATGACTGATGAGCTATGAATCTGTCGATGTTGTTGGCTAGGATCTTCAACAGTCAAACAAACGCCATTCGCTTTTTTCGACACATCTACTAAACTCTGACCCCAGGCCAAGCTTATCCCCATCTTCTCACACAATTGTGCAAATCCAGACCACGCTTTTGCGGGTTGAAGTTGTCCCTCTCTCGGCATAAAAATAGCTGAGTAGCCATTAATGGTTGTTGGTTTGTACCAATGATCCAGACCTGTTCTTTTCTTTAAGGCTGTGTTACATTGAGCTAAATGAGTCAACACCCTCTCAAATTCTGCTTCATCAATAAATAGTTCATGCCCGCCCAAAGGTTCATATCCTATGGCTACATCACCCAGAATACTTCTTAGCAAGGATAAACCCTGCCAACGTTCATGCATTCGATCCCATACTCGCTCCGGCCGTTCTAACTGGCTATCAGCGATAAATTCCCCTATCGTTCCAATGCATGCAAAGCCTGCATTCCTAGTACTTGCCCCCAATGGAGGAAGGTGACGATCGATAAGAGCAATTTTGGCGGTTGGATGCATTTTAGCTAAATGATAGGCCGCTGATAAACCTGTAAATCCTGCTCCAACTACGACAAAATCATAGTTTTTTTTCAATGGTTTGTACGCCAGATAACTGGTTAATGCTTGATCCCAACCCAACTCTCTTTCCCAGTATGACCACTGAGCATGGCTTGGGCGATGAACGGATTTTTGCACACTCATTACATTACCTCAGGCTTATTCTTTCCCTGTTTCACCTGAACCGCCAATAGCTAATGATACCATTAAGGGCATAGCCGTTTCAAAAAAACCAGGATCTACATTGTATTTTGGATGATGCCAAACATACGTTGAAGCACTTTCTTGAGCCCCACTACCGACAAAGAAAAAAGCACCTGGGAAAAATTGCTGATAAAACGAAAAATCCTCTCCAGCCATGATAGGACGTTCCATTTCTACGACTTTATCAGGTGTAAATAAGTTCTTTGCATGACTAAGTACTTTTTTTGCAGCCCGCTCATCATTGATTACGGCAGGGTATCCTTTGTTAATCGTCAAGGAAATTTCAGCATCATGAGCTTGAGCAATACCCACACAAATTTGGTGCATTCGTTGCTCAATACGCTTGGCCGTAGCGCTAGAAAAGCTTCTTATTGTTCCCCATAATTGAAGCTTTTCCGGAATTATGTTGTGAGCTGTACCTCCCTCAATTCTGCCAATCGTTACCACTGCCGAATCTGTTGGATCAACGCTTCGACTTACAATAGTTTGAAAGGCGGAGATACATTCAGCTGCAATCACCACAGGATCGATGGCTTCGTGAGGACGCGCCGCGTGTCCACCAACCCCGCGAATAGTCACGTGAAACTCATCCGGAGCCGCCATTAATTCCCCAGGACGAGTGGCAATGGTTCCCACTTTATGCGAAGGAGAGGTATGCAAACCAAATATCTGCTGAATGGGATACTGTTGCAACCATCCTGTCTCACAAAGTAAACGCCCACCTCCTGGCAATGTTTCTTCACCAGGTTGGAAAATTAACAGCACCTTTCCCGATATATGGGAGGTATGTTTCGCTAGTACTCGCGCGACTCCTAATAAATTAGCGGTATGCGCATCATGACCGCAACAGTGGGCTATCCCTGGTCGCGTTGAAAAAAAATCAGCTTTAGCTTCGCCCTCCTCCTGTATGGGCAGCGCGTCGATATCTGCCCTCAAAGCAACGACTCTGTCCGACACAATATCGCCCTCAATTATTGCTACACAGCCTGTGTCCAAAGGTCTTTCAACGACTAAACCTAACTGCGTCAATTGCTGCTCAATGTAGTTGGTTGTTTCAAATTCCTGATAACTTAGTTCGGGAAAACGATGCAGATATTCCCTTTCTTCGTTGGCCTGTTTTAGATAAGGAGTACACCACTGTTGAATGTTCATCGGGTAGTTAATATAGGAGTTGATTGGGCTGAAACTTTGGCACGAGTTCTTCGTATGTTCATATACACTTATAATGTAGGAAAACTATGCGTTCATTTTCTTGGGAAATCTTTGTTGGGGCTATTCTACTATTTTTTGTGGCTATACTCGTGAGCAACGAAAAAGAGGCAGAAGAAAGGCGTGATCGACGAGAAACTCGACCTTCGATTACATTGGAAAAAAGTATTGCCAACGCCATTGAGAAATCTATACAAGCTGCCAATGAAGCTGTAGATGTGGCTAGTGAAGCTGTAGAAGCAAGTAGCATGGCCGCAGCGACAGAAACCCGTGAGGCAGGACAAGATAGAACAGAGAATGTTGTCTCTGGGACTCAAAACCTAGAATCGAAAATTGAGCAAAAAGTCAGGGAAATAGAACAAAAAATTAAAGAGAACACAACGGGTAGACTTTCCCCATCACAGGCTCTTCAAACAATGCCTAATCAATCTATGACAGGCACCCCGGATTCACCATCGATGTCTGAAGCGCGATTGGGTCAATGGATCGAATCATCTCCTGGAATATACACCTATTCCTCGGTACTCTCACTTAATAACATGGAATCCCTCAGTATAGATATTCCTTTTGGTAGCTTAGAATTTAGTAGTGAGGCTAATGGGAGTAAGGGGAAACCTCTACTTATTTTGACGGCTTCTGGAAAAATCCAGGACGCAAACTGGTTACAAAACCAACTGAGTATTATTGATTCGAGTACTGATAGTGGGATAAGGGTATTTATGAGTAAATCGGGAAACACATCGCCTAATTTTCAACTCCAAGCAAGACTGATCATTCCCGAAGAAACCAACGTGAATGCAAAAACACAAAGCGGACATATTGAATTATCAAGCATAACTGGTAAGCATTCCTTGAACACTAAAGGTGGGCATATTGAAGTCATGGAAGTAAAAGGATCCTTAGAAGTTACATCTGGGGGCGGGCACATAGATGTAATGGATATGGAAGGAGACTTAGAACTATTTACCGAAGGAGGCCATATTACCCTCGATAATGTATCTGGCAATATTAAGGCCACTACAAATGGGGGCCATATAGATTTAGATGAGTTGGAAGGGAGTGCATGGGCGCTAACAAAAGGAGGGAATATCACTGTTTCTATTGCACAAGCAGGTGAACGTATCACCTTGATCACCGAAGCAGGTAATATTCGTTTATCAAGCTCGGAAACGAAGCCCTATTTTTGCACAATGAATGCTAATGCAGGAATAGATTTCGGCAATTCAGCCATTGTTGGAAATCTTTTTGGTGCATTTACAGGATTTTTATTTCCACAAGAAAAACTTGATGACTATGCTAGTGATTTACAAAACTTATTTAACACAATGGATCTAAGTGCTCTTGAAAATCCTACCTATGGTAGTTATGGAGTTTTACCATTGATTAACCTATTCGCAGAACTCGGCACTATTACAACTGAATTTGAGTGATTTGGGATGACAACAATTGATCCATTTGTAACCGAAGATGGGTCTTCTACCCTTTACTCCAAACAGTATAACCAATACTATCACAATCCGAACGGAGCCTTATCAGAGAGTCAAACCGTATTCATTGAGCGCCTGCATATTCCAGAACATCTGAAGGTACATAATGGGCAACTTAGGATTTTTGAAATGGGCTTTGGCACAGGGCTCAATTTCATGTTGGCCGCCCAAGCATTTTTGAAGGCTTACCCCAATCTAGTGGTTAAAGATGCAGCCGAATTGCATTTTTATTCGGTCGAAGCCCACCCCATTTCTGCAGAAGTCGCGGCAACGTTGCAGTATCCCATCGTTTGGCAAAAAAATACTATGACCGATTGGATTTCAACCAGTATGAATAGACTTAAGAAGGGATGGAATCATCACCAACCAGAGGAGGACATTCCCATTTTCTTACATTTGTATTGGGGTAATATTCAAGAGATTACCGAACTAAGTCCTCGTAATCAAGGTATCCATTTTTACTTTCACGATCCTTTTTCCATTCAACAGAATCCAGAGTGTTGGGAACCCAGTATATTTGAGCGTTACAAGAAATGGGGGCATACTCAAGCGAAAGTGAGTACCTATGCTGCTGCCACTCAAATTCGTGCAGCCATGGTCATTGCTGGCTGGCAAGTGTACAAAGCAGCCGGAGCCCTTGGGAAAAGGGAAATGACTATAGCTAGTTTGGAAGAACTGCCCTATGCTATCCTCCAAGACCAGCAGTTAAAAGCCTGTGACAACCAACGCTTAACCGAGCGTTGGAATGCAGGAGCATGGTTGTAATCGGGAACTAACTCAAAGAAATAAAACGCAGGGCTTTTACGCCATCCATACCTTGGATGTTTTGCGTTTCTTCTTGGCTTAGCTTACGGTCTACGGCTACTGCAGTAATCGCATTTGACCCTTTTGATGCTCGCCCTAAACTCAGCGCACCAATATTGATGGATTCCTTCGCCAAAGCACCACTTACCGAAGCTAACATACCTGGTTTATCCTCATTTTGATACAGTAATAGATCTCCTTCCAATCGCATTTCCAACCCATAACCATCTATGTCTACCACACGATAATCTCCATCACCAAATATAGTAGCAGAAATACTTTTGTACTCTTCATTCTTTGGCATTCGAATAGTGATCAAGTCTGAGAAGGTTTTGGTTTTGTTGGAAGTTACTTCCTTAATCTCGAAACCACGTTCGTCCGCGTAAACACGAGCGTTAATTAAATTAATGGAGTCATCTACATACTCACTAATAATTCCTTTAAGAATACCATCTGTAAGTACATCGGCGTATTTGGTACAATCCCCGGCGTATTCAAATTCTAATTCGCTGGTTTGTTCTGGTGATAATTGTACCATAGCCTTACCTAGTTTCTCTGCAAGAATTAGATATGGTTGGACCTCTTTGTTAGTTAAGAGTGCAATTGATTTACCGTTTATGCTGCCTTTGTAGTTGGTATTCTCTAGCGCATCAGCCATTTGAGCAGCTATTTGTTCCGCTACTTTTTCCTGAGCTTCCTCAGTAGATGCTCCCAAATGTGGTGTACATATGACTTTTGGATGTGCTAACATCTGATAAATTTCTTCGGTAGGTGGTTCAGTAGAATACACATCCAAAGCAACACCCCCTAATACTCCCTCATCCAATAATTGAGCTAAGTCAGCTTCCTCGTAAATTCCACCACGAGCACAGTTAACCAAGCGCATTCCTTTTTTAAGACCTTCTTTGTTTTCCAGAGAAATAAGACCTTTGGTCTTCTCGGTCAGTGGGGTATGAACGGTGACATAGTCACTTGTTGAGAGAAGTTCTTCAAGCTCAACTAGCTTGACACCTAAGTTTTGAGCATGTTCTTCCGTAGAAAATGGGTCATATGAAATAATCTCCATCCCAAAAACCTTCATTCTCCTAGCAACCTCGGATCCAATTTTCCCCAAGCCCACAACACCTAACGTCTTTCCATGAACTTCGATCCCCATATATGCTTTTCGATTCCAACCTCCTCCTTTTACCGTTTGCACTGCTTCCGGAATATTTCGTGACATCGCAATGATTAACCCGCAGGTGTGTTCTGCCGTTGAAATGGTATTCCCGTCGGGAGTATTCATTACCAGTACACCTTTTGCAGTTGAAGCAGGGATGTCAATATTATCGACCCCTACCCCTGCTCGACCAATAACTTTGAGTTTTGGGGCATGCTGCAGAAGTTCAGGAGTAACCTTGGTAGCACTTCGGACAACAAGTCCATCATACTCACCAATACATGCATTCAATTCTTCAAGTGTGAGGGTACCGGGTTGTACCGCTTTAATACCACGCTGTTCAAAAACGTGTTTACAGACAGGGTCTACATTATCGAGGAGGAGTACAGAAAATGACATGATGAGGCTTCGTGAGAGTTATTAATTGTGAAATAAATTGTGATAAATAAAATGGTATGTTCAGAGAAATTACGACATAATTATTGAACAGTTCCATTAATCGACAAATTCCCTAATGAGTTCTTTAATATCGGCAATTCCATCCTTATTCTCAGCAGAATATGAAAGAATGGGAACCTCGATATTCATGTTATAAAGCAACTTTTTTAGACTTGATCGTGCTTGTTGTACTTTATTTTTTGAGATTTTATCCGCTTTTGAAAGCACTACTGAGAAAGGAATCTGCTGGGTAGCTAACCAGTAAAAAAAATCTTCGTCTAGTGCCGAGGGTGGATGTCTTGCATCTATTACATGAAGAACTAAACGAAGTGTTTCTCGCTGAGTTAAATAAACACGTATATTTTCTCCCCAACGTTCTCGTTCTTTCTTAGGTACTTTAGCGTACCCATAGCCTGGTAAATCAACAAGGTAGCAGGTATCACCCACTTTATAATAGTTCATCTGCTGGGTTTTACCTGGCACATTGGAAGTACGTGCTAAATTTTTTCTTTTGAGCAAAGCATTGATCAACGATGACTTCCCCACATTAGACCTACCGGCAAAACAAAACTCGGGTAAATCCATTGGTGGGCAGTCTTCTAATCGCGGGGCACTAGTAATAAACGTTGCGGGATCATTAAACATGGCAAGTAATCCTGCTTAAGGTGTTATACCAGCTCATTTTCTTCTTTTTCAGCTCCGAAATTAACTGGAACCGGATACTTAGAGGTAAAGCAAGCGGTGCAATAATCATTATCCGAAGGGTTAGCCTCCTTCACTGCGTTTACTAATCCATCCGGCGATAAATATCGAAGACTATCCACTCCAATCTCTTCGGCTATTTTAACAATGTCTCGATCAAATCGATTCGCAATGAGTTCTTCAGGCGATGGAAAATCCATCCCATAATAACAAGGACTAATAATAGGTGGAGAGCTCACCAAAAAATGAATTTCTGCAGGATTACACTCTCGAATCATGTTAACCAGATACTGGGAAGTAGTACCCCTAACAATACTGTCATCGACGATAATAACCGAGCGTCCTTCTATCACTCCTTTCACGGGGTTGAATTTTGTACGTACTTTTTGTTCTCGAGATTTTTGCCCTGGAGATATAAAAGTTCTGCCTACATAATGATTTCGAATAAGACCTATATCATATTTACAGTCGAAGCCCATTTTTTGGTTTTCACTAGCATACCCTATAGCAGCAGTGTTTGAGGAATCAGGAACAGAAATAATAACAGGCTTACTTCCAGTTTCTTTTTGGACTACTTCATGAATAGGATGTTCCTTTGCAAGGGCTTTACCTAGATTCCGACGAATTTTATCCACCATCTCGCCAAAAATCATACTATCGGGCCGGGAAAAATACACGTACTCAAAAATACACTGTGAGGTTGCAGTCCCATCTTTCGGTGAAATATGAAAGGAAGTTAACTCTAAAGGACTTAGGCCTTTTTCAGCTGCATTATGAGGAATAACCAATACCTCCCCTGCCTCAACATCTCTCACATACTCTGCCCCTATAATATCGAAAGCGCAGGTCTCAGAGGCTACACAATAGGCTCCATCTTTAACTCCTAGAGCTAGAGGCCGAAACCCATTCGGGTCTCGTACAGCAACCAAGGCCTCGTCGGTAAGTATGACCAAGCAAAAGGCTCCTTCAATCTGTCCTAAAGCATCTAAAATTTGATCCATTTGCTGCTCTTTCTTGCTTTGAGCAATCAAATGCAGAATAAGCTCGGTATCAGAAGTACTCTGAAACAGCACCCCATTTTTGGTAAATGATTCTCTTATTTGCTTCGCATTCGAGAGATTTCCATTATGCCCAATGGCAATATTTCCGGATCGATAATGTACCCTAAATGGCTGGATATTGGCCGGGTTTTTGGATGACCCCGAAGTAGAATACCTGTTATGCCCAATTGCAGAGCGTCCTTTGAGGATTTTTTTGAAAATTTTGGGCTTATCAAACACACTTAAAACCAATCCAAAATCTTTGTAGGTGGGCATGACTTTTCGCCCTTTTTCCTCATCAAAATATGAGGTAACTATTCCTGCCGATTCCTGACCCCGGTGCTGCAAGGAATGCAGACCATAATAACTGAGTAAAGCTGCCTCTGGGTGATCGGCTATTCCAAAAATACCACAGTATTCACGTGGCTTATCGCTCATCGTTTCTCCAACTGATTCTAAGTTGCCTAAAGATAACCAAACTTATGGAGTTACTCGCATCAAATTATCCACAAGATATCACCACTTTAACCACTACTCTTTCTGGTTGATGTATGTCATGCTAGAAATGTTGAATATTCCTTGCCTCATTAGTTTTTGCTACTACAACGGATTTTAACTATCACCGCAGTTTTTTCCTTCCACTGTAGTTTTTTGCTATCACTTCCGATTTTTCCTAATCAATTCACCTTTATTGAAAAATTACGTTAAGTCACCTTGCTTATTTATAAGATTGCGATAATTTGTTACGATGAATCTAAATCGGACCAAAGGCTATTAGCGAGAGGCTATAAAAGGTCTCCACATTAGCTGCTGAATTGCTTAATTAAGCTGTTAAACGTCCACAAACGTAACACTAACACGGATAATTTATGATACGACAAACATCTATGTGGATGTTGAGTGGGGTTTTGCTACTCTTCCTGCTCACTCCTTCCACTTTTGCACAAGTAGGCCCTGACGCCACTGAAGTAAATTACTCAGCCCTAAGCTGGAGGGGCGTAAGCACCGGTTTCGCATCGGGACGAATTTCAGACATTGCTATTCATCCCGACGACGAAAATCTATGGTACGTTGCCGTTGGCTCTGGGGGCGTTTGGAAAACAGAAAACGCCGGTATCACTTGGACTCCCATTTTTGATGGAGAATCTTCCTATTCCATAGGGAGTGTAACCATAGACCCGAACAATCCCAACATCATATGGGTCGGAACCGGAGAAAATGTTGGTGGCCGGCATGTTGGCTTTGGTGATGGGGTATACAAAAGTACGGACGCCGGAGCTTCTTGGACCAACATGGGTTTAAAAGCATCGGAGCACATTTCAAAAGTAATGGTTCATCCTGAAAACTCCGATGTGGTTTGGGTTGCAGCACAAGGTCCGCTATGGAATGCGGGAGGAGAACGAGGTTTATACAAAACAACCGATGGCGGAACGACTTGGACTAAAGTATTAGGCGATGAGGAATGGGTCGGGGTCACTGATATGGTCATGGACCCTAGAGACCCTGACGTGCTTTATGCTGCTACATGGCAACGTCATAGAACAGTAGCAGCCTATATGGGTGGTGGGCCTGGTACTGGTATTCACAAATCTACCGATGGAGGTGATACTTGGATGGAACTCAAAAAAGGTATTCCTGGATCCAACAAAGGTAAAATAGGCTTGGCCATCTCTCCTCAACAACCAGACATAGTATACGCTGCCATAGAGTTAGACCGAACCAAAGGTGGACTTTACATGTCTGAAGATAGGGGGGCAAGTTGGAAAAAAATGTCGGATATGGTTTCAGGAGGAACCGGACCTCATTACTATCAGGAGTTATATGCATCGCCTCACCATTTTGGACGCATTTATCTCATGAATGTTCGCACTATCGTTTCCAATGACCACGGTCGTACTTATAGTAACTTACCCGAACGAAATAAGCATTCAGATAACCATGCACTGGCTTTCCGAACCGACGATCCTGATTACTTACTTATTGGTTCTGACGGTGGGGTATATGAAACCTTTGATCATGGAGATAACTGGCGATACATTGAAAACTTACCACTCACCCAATACTACAAGGTAGCCGTAGACGATGAACTACCCTTCTACAATCTATACGGGGGAACACAAGACAACGGAACCCACGAAGGGCCATCTGCCACAGACTTAAGTGAGGGAATTCGAAATGCAGACTGGAAACACATTCTATTTGCCGATGGCCATGACACGGCAACCGAGCCTGGAAACCCAAATATAGTGTATGGAGAAACTCAGGAAGGTGGTCTTCATCGCATCGACCGTGCAACCGGAACTGTCACATTCATCCAGCCACAACCTCTTGAAGGGGAGGATTATGAACGCTACAATTGGGATGCGCCTATCTTGGTCAGTCCACACAGTCCATCTAGACTCTACTTTGCTTCTCATCGTGTTTGGCGCTCCGATGATCGAGGAGATTCATGGACACCGGTTTCCGGTGATCTTACTCGTGATCAAGAACGAATTAGTCTTCCGATTATGGGACGCACACAAAGCTGGGATAATGCCTGGGATGTGAACGCCATGTCCAACTATAATACAATCACCTCACTAGGTGAATCACCACTGCAAGAAGGTTTACTTTATGTGGGAACCGATGATGGTATTATTCAAGTAAGTGAAGATGGTGGTGCGAATTGGAACAAAATAGAAGTGGGTAGCATCAAGGGTATCCCTGCTACTGCTTTTGTTAATGATATTCGGGCCGATTTACACGATGCCAATACCGTGTATGCTGCCCTGGACAATCATAAGTATGGAGACTTTGCTCCCTATCTTATTAAAAGTACCAATCGTGGAAAATCTTGGTCTGTAATTTCTAGTGATTTACCCGATCGTCACCTGGTTTGGAGAGTAGTTCAGGATCATGTAGCACCTAATCTTTTATTTGCAGCCACGGAATTTGGGGTGTTTTTCACCGTAGATGGTGGAAAAGAATGGATAGAATTTAACGCGGGTCTACCCACTATTTCAGTGCGTGATATCACCATACAACGCCGTGAGAATGACTTAGTTGCTGCTACCTTTGGTCGTGGGTATTATATCGTAGATGACATAAGTCCACTGCGAGAAATCTCGAAGGAAACGCTGGTAAAAGATGCGGACTTATTCCCAACACGCCCTGCTAAATGGTTTATGCCACGTGCGGTAGAGATTGATCCTGGAGCCTCTTTTTTCACCGCTAAAAATCCAGAATTTGGTGCTACCTTCACCTATTACTTAAAAGAAGGATTAAGTACAAAAAAAGCAGAACGAATGAAATCTGAACGTGCCATTGCAGCCGATCAAGACATTCCATTTCCAGGTTGGGATGCACTGGAAGAAGAGATGCGAGAAACCGCCCCGTATGTACGTATCAGTATAGCCGATGCAGACGGAAATGTGATTCAAACCGTAAAAGGTTCAGCCAGAAAAGGGCTTAACAGAGCCATCTGGAATCTTCGATTGGCCTCACAAAATGTGGTTTCCCTCGCTCGACGTGGCGGCGGTGGTGGGTGGTTTGGTGGCGGTTTCATGGCGGTACCAGGTACCTATACAGCTCATTTAGCAAAAGTTGAGGCGGGCGTAGTCACTCCATTAGACGAGCCAATTGAATTTGAGGTGGTTCCTCTTCGTGAAGCCAGTATTCCTGGTCCTAGCTTTGATGAAATGCTAGCTTTCCAGAAAGAGCTCACGTCGTTCCAACGAGAATTGACCCAGTTTAACCAAAAGCTTCAAAAGCATATGACTCATCTACAAGCCATGCAAACGGCACATGGTCTTGCTCTTCGCCCATCTGTTGAGCTAGAGAAGGATTTAAATGAAGCCCATATGCAAATGCTTGAACTACAAGAATTGATAGAGGGAAGTGAAGCTAAGAATGAGATCGGCGAGAAAAATCCCCCCACTCCAAACGACCGTATGTTTATTGGTATGAGAGGTTTATTCACATCGACCCATGCCCCAACAAAGATGCACAAGGACATGCTTGAAATAGGTAAAAAAGAGTTTGTATCGGTTGAGGCTGAACTAGAACAATTTGTGTCGGAAGTAATGCCGGGCTTACGAACAGCATTAGATCGGACGGATGCTCCTCCGATTGAGCAGTAATCGGCTGCCTTAAACTAAGAATTCGAATTAAAAGCCCCACCTCACTTATTGATTGGGGCTTTTTTATTGGCTTAAAATTCGAGTACATTTAGTGCATATTAACCCGAGAAAATATCTCTAATATGATTGAAACGACCAGAAATACGGTATTTTGGTTTATTACCTTATCCATTCCATTTCTTCTTTTTCTAGGTGTAGAAATAGCCCTTAGAATTGGAGGGTATGAACAAGAAAAACAGGAACTTTTCGTAGAGGCCCCCAATACGCCGGATTATCTGATTGCAAATTCAAAATTCATCGAACGATACTTTCCTTCCTTTGTTCCTGAAATTGCCCCAAATGCGTTTCGAAAAGAGAAGCTCCCAAATACCTTTCGGATATTTGTTTTTGGTGGATCGAGTGCGGAAGGTTTTCCCTATAATTTTTATACCGGCTTTGCGGATCAGCTGGAACAGCAACTTTTACTGAATACGCAAGGTTTACCGGTAGAAGTAATTAACCTGGGCATGACCGCGGTTAACTCCTATGTAATTCGTGATTTATCCAAAAGAGTACTCCCCTATGAACCCGACGCGGTCATTATCTATGCAGGTCATAATGAATATTATGGGTCTTTTGGAGCAGCCACTACACAGTTTGGTTTTAGCAATTCGATCGGGTTAAAACGATTGATTTTATGGCTTAAGGACTGGCGGATATATCAAATCCTAGAGAACATGCTACAACTAGGTAGCTCAGATCAGGATAATGGAGAACGTCGTACCATGATGGCGAAGGTAATAAGTGAATCGGATATCCCAGTAAACTCTGACATTTATCGTCATGGAATCCAGCAGTATCGTTCGAATATGAGTAACCTAGTAGAACGCTTTGATAAAAATGGGGTACCTGTTTTCTTGGGCACAGTAGCATCCAATCTTAAGGATCAAACTCCTTTGAGTGATAATGCAGAGGTTTTAGCTTTGTATGAGCAAGCTCAAGCTACCTACGAAATTGGACTTGTTGATCAAGCTTTCACCTTATTTTTGCAAGCCAAAGAGCTTGATGGCACTCGCTTTCGTGCACCTGAAGAAATGAACCGTATTCTTGCAACCATTACGCAAGAAACTTCGGCCGAATTGGTACCTATTCAAGCTGTGCTACGAAACGCATCAACCAGAAAAATAGAAGACGCAAGCTTGTTTATAGATCATTTGCATCCAAATGATAGGGGCCATAAAATTATGGCGAATACTTTTTATGAGGCTATTTCAACCCTACCAAAGCTACAAAACTACCTACTTCCGAATCCAATTGACCCACCTTCAGAGATAAGCACCTTTGAAAAAGCATTTGCAGAGGTTAGTATTGCACGACTCTTAGTGGGTTATCCTTTTGAAAAAAATGTCCCCATTGATGAAGAATTACAGGCCTTTGAGCGTATCTATCAATCTTATTTGAACACCAGCTACATTGACTCAATAGCAGCAGTAGCTTCTAAGCAGCAAGTATTTGTGCCATTAGCCTTAACCGAAGTAGTCGCTCAGGCGCGCATAAGAAAGGATACAATGGCTGTAGTTCAGCACTCATACGATCTGCTTAAATGGCAACTTCGATCGCGTAACCTTATTGAAACAAGTATTGAATTTACCTTGAACAGCGGCGAAAACCAGGGCTATTTAATCAACATGTTGCACCAAATCATTAATGATGGGAATCTTGACCCAAGATATATTGATCTTCTAGCCTCCCTATATCTCTTAGCCGAGCAAACAAAACAGGCTCTTTATTGGTTACAAGAAACCGAGCGAAGGACTCCAAATGCGCATAGGCTATTCTATAATTACTCACGATATTATCTACTTGAAGGGGATACTCTCAAAGCCCAAGAGTATTTTCAGCAGTTTGTGCAAAGTCAACGCCGGGATTAGGGCTGTATTACCTGTTTGATGGCGACCAAAGTTTGGAGATCTCTTCAAACAATTCGGTATCTATTTCGATATTTGCCAGTGCACGAAGTGAGTCCACTTCGTTTTGAATCGTATTATACACCTTAAACGATCGTTGTAAATCATCTACTTTTGTTTGAGTAGCAACCTCAGATATATCTCGTCTATTTACTTGCAATACCATCCAACCTTGCTCACTAGACTGCGCAATAACGGGCGTATCAATTAAACTCTTCCGTACGAGATCATAGTCGTTTTCCTTCGCATCTATAACAGAATATGCCACCAAATTAAAACCTTGATAATCCAATGGTTTATTCCCTTGTTCAATTTCTCGCTTTATACGACGTGCATCCTGTAAGCTGTTCGCAGGTATTTTCCAATAATCCGCCTGTAATAATAGTTCTCTGGATGATATTAATCGATTCCTAAACGACTCTGGCACCTCAACCTTCCCCGTATCTTGTACAGCTTTCATGGTCATTTCATACTGGTTTAGCTCAGAAAGAATTTCAATGGCTCGTTTAGATACCTTTTTTTGAACTCTTTCGTCCCTGTCATACTCTTGCTGGGACGCAAGTTCAAACAGTACTTGATTGCGCATACCACGACCTACAGAAGCTCCCAATCGAAGTTTAGATTCCTGAAACGATAGATAAGGCAGCCAATTCAAATACTCACCAAAACTAAAAACTTGAGTCTGACCATCTAAATCATAGGTAGCCAATACCGCATTACGGTCAAATGAATTAGCTAACCTTTCCACTCGTTCATCGGTCCATAACGCTTCAGCACTTTCAGCAGTGATAGGTTGCTCTATAATCCCCTCACCATCTAAATTATTAATGACATCCCGAAGCTGCAGTAGATTATCGAAATTGGTTTGTACATTCAGCCCACTCATCAATTCATAAATATATTCGTTAGAAACCAATCGTTGCCGGCGTAGCCTTAGCTGGCTCTCTACCCCTTTTTTACGGTATTGGTACTCATCTTCCGCCAATATAGCCGGGAACTCTATGTACTCAACGTAGAGTATGTGATACCCTAAACTACTTCTCACAGGCTCAGAATACTCCCCTTCGTTGGTGGAGTAGACAGCCTCCGCAACTACATCCTCTACTCCAAAATAACTCATTGGCCCTAAATAACCTGCCAATGAATCATAACTGGGCAATTGATAAAATTGATTGGCTAGATCCACAAATTCCACACCAGATTCTAAGGCGTTATAAGCCTGCTCAATTTCTGAAGGGTCTTTTGAATATAGTTGCCGCACATAAACCTTACGTTGTCTTTTAGCGAAGGCTAGTCGAATTTCATCATCGGTTAATGGCTCAATTTCTTCCTCCATAGCATCCACAAAGTAGGTATCTATCATAGATTTTCTCTGCTGATATGCTACAGCTGCCTGATAGGTTGGATGCTCGGTCAGACCTTTATTGGTCGCGGATTCAGCTAATAGAATGTCATCTATCAATTTTGTAAGAAAAACTTCCCTCTCCGTGCGAGTGTCATTTTTGCCTGTTAGGATAAGATGTTCCACATAGGCGCTTTCAAAGTCAAAGACAGTACGCTCTACATCGTTTACTTTGAATAAAGTCTTGAAGTCTCTATGAGGTTCTTCTTTGCCACAGGCAGTGAGAACAAGAATTATGAAAAAGCAGAAACCCAAATAATTTCTGCTTTTCATGCGGTGATTTGTTGCCTTTTGCTCACCCAAACAAATATTTGGGTTAAAGGGGTATACCATTTAATAGTAAAGTTTTACATCAATAATGGATGTATTTCCTAGATATTCAAAAGGAACTTGAGCAAAGTCTACCCCAATTGCAATACCCGTAGAGGTTTTTAAGGTAAAACCAGTTCCATAGGTAAAGTGTGAATCCACATTATTTCCCAAAAATAAATCTTTATACCCAGCTCTTACATGAAACTTCACTGTATTTGATATATAACTCAATTCAGAACCTGAATCTAAATTAATCTGATTGTCATTGGTTTGCTGTACTTCACTCAAGAGCAATAATTCAAGGTTTTTTCGCTTAATAGCCGGGACCATAACACCAAATTTAAAGGATAAAGGTAATTCCCAGTTATCTAGTTTAATATTTCCAATAATACCATCGTTATTCCCCTCGCTCTGGGTATCTAAATCGACATAGGTTTCTGTGTTAATACCAGCCATGGTCATATCTCGACCAAAATTAGTAATTGAAGCACCTATGGTTAACCCATTCAAATAATCTGTTTTAAGCAGGAAACCCATATCTATGGCAATAGCTTCGGCTACCATATCGTAAATTTTCTGTTGAACTAGTTTGACAGATGTGCCAAAATGGAATGACTCCGTTAGGTTTTGTGCATAGGTTATCCCAAGGCTTAGGTCATGTGCCCCAAATGTTGCGCCTGTTCCTTCTTGCATTTCTACGGTTCTAACGTCCATCCGTCCATAATCAACATAGTTCAAGCCTATTCCAATACTTTGCCCATTTTTTTTACCAACTGGAATAACGATACCTGTACCATAGATATCAACATCTACAAAGTACTGATTAACACTGATAAAGCTAGAACTGTATGAGTTACCAGGGTTTTGAATGGAAATACCAGCTGGATTCCAAAACAAAGCTTCGGCACCAGAGACATACACTGAGTTAGCGTTTCCTAAAGCAGCTCCTTTTGCGCCAACCCCTAAGGTCAAAAATGGCGCTGCGGTAGTAGCAACTCGACTTTCTTGTCCAGATTGAGCTAATAGACTACTAGCTGTGAATACTAAGACCGTAAGAGTAAGTATGATTTTTTTATTCATGATCGTTTCGTTTAGCTACCTCTACTTAATTATCGCAAATTTATCGACGTACTCACCAATACATGGTGCCTCTACATGGTAGAAATAAATACCATACGCAATGTCTTCACTATCGTTAGAACGTAAGTCCCAAGATATTGATCCGTCGTATTTGTCCTCAGTATTATTTGTACAATTACTAGCATTAGGATTATGCTGCAACGTACGAACAAGCTCCCCACGAACATTAAAGATTCGGATGGTCACACTCTTCGGTAAATTGAAGAACTCAATTTTTCGCTCACCTCGACCTATAGACCCACTTTTTCGCTCCCAAGAAGCAGCACCTAGATATGGATTCGGAGCCACAAATATATCTTTCAGTGATTCTTTTGCGAGTTCAGTATCTACGGTCTGCTTTCTCATAGTGAATTGGAATTTGTCATCTCTACCAAATGGTCGGGTCGTAGATATTCTAAATTTATCGCCAGGTGAGGGTGCAACGTCCTCGGCACCTCCATTGTCTAGAATATTGATCATAAATCTATACTTAACCCGATTACGTTCGTCCCTTTCAGCTAGAAATAGAATGTCACCGGAATTTAACTCACCATTTTCATCCGTATCTGAAATGAATAGGTCTGCTTGTTTACCCGTAATTAAATTACGAGCGAAGATTGGTATCTCGAAGCGACTAAAACCTGCTCCAAATAATAATGGTGGGCGGTAGGTACTATCCTCTGGATTCACGAAATACACTTCGTAATCATGATCTGTCCGAATAAAGTTGGTTAAATCTAAATTTCTATCCGGTGTAATAGCAAGTTCCCAGTTGGTAGAAATACCATCTAATTCCGTGGGGTCAAGATTGAACAACTCATTTTCTTGACCTTCATTGGCAACCCAACCCGTTTTTGTTGGAATAATATTTCCTGGATTGTCATTGTCAAAATTTACAATGAAGCCGTCCACAATTTTGGAAGAGGGAGAAAAAGGTGTAGAACTAACTAGTGCATCTCCACCTACTTCTCGAATTTCGTACATAGTAGTTACACGCTGTACTCCAAAATCGGAGGCAGAGTCTGAGAAAACCACCTCATAAAGTTTAGTGTCATCAACCAATTCTTCTACTGCTACACTAATGGATGCAGATCCCGTACCCGTACCTTCGGTTACCTTCGACAAATCTGAATCCGTTCCGCCACCCACAAAACCAGCTGGATTAGTGGTTGGAATAACAGCTGCAGCGTTTATAGAGGTTCCTACTACGGCACCTGCTCCATTCAGGGAAACACGGAAAGTATTTTCTTGTGGGTCTATTCCTGGATCATCACCACCTGAGGAAGAAATACCTCTATCATACGCAACTAGAGCATAATAGTAGAGTTTACCGTTTGTAACATCATTATCTACATAATAGAATTCGAGTCCCGTATTGCTACCCATGTTGTATACGGCTTCCCCATCTAATACACGAATGGTTCCAGATACATCATTGTCCAAATCCCATTGAGCTATGGGTTGATAGAAAGTAGGGGTTCCATTTACATCTGATATAGTTCTGGAATCACTTAAAAGGTTATTCGTACCCTTATATAACTTGTATCCTTCGAAATCGAAATCCTGCAAAAAGCGGTCAAAACTGTTCACAGATAAGGTATCCCAAGAAAGTACCACTTGTTCGTCTCCTGTCACTGCAGTTAGGGTAGGCATTATCGGTGGTTGTGCAAAATTATAGTCCGAATTATAAATATTCTGTACTGTTCTACGGTTTTTAAAGAAGTCCCCTTCACTACTACCAAATATCCATGCGGTAGAGAAGAAGTCGGTAGATTTAGCATCTACTTTATTTTCTGAAAATAATTCAACCTCTCCAGATGTAAATAAAATAAAGGGCTCATTTGCTACTACTGTTGAAGGTTGCACATAATCTGGATTTGAAAATAATGTGGCTGCTATACGGGTAAATAACCAGGTGTCATCTCTCAAATTATCCCCACTTTCGTAAAATGGTCGCGTGTTCAAATCAAAACCCGTCAATCCAATTTGATCCGACTCGTCTACATCTAATTCGTTGTAGTTAGGCTCTCCGTTGGTCGGTAATCCGTCCCCTTCACCTGAATCTGGTCCAGGATAGTTCAAGTCAAAAGGCCCCAATCCATCTGCACCCACATCATTGTTCAATGGTTCACCAATATCCCAGATGCCATTGTTGTTGTTGTCCTTAAATCCTACCCAGTCCAAATTTTCATCGGTCGTGTACCAAATTCCCTCCTTATAGGCAGGACGTTGATCATAACTCTCGCCATAAAATAATTCGAACTGAGTGACATCGTAATTCCCAGCCACATAAGTATCAATTTCATCTTGACTACTAAGCACTAGATAGTTTTCTAAAAATCTTGACTCATCCACTATACCATCTAGATCATCATCTAGGCTATTTGCATCATTCGCAGGAGATTCTAAGAACGCGAAACCAGTATACCCTAATTCATAACGAGACTCACCTGCGTTGGTAGGATCGGCAAGCCCATCGGAGTCCCAACCATACACCACATCCAAAAATGGATCATAGGAAGCATTATCATCCTGTTCGTCTTGTCCTAACCCATAATCGACTATTTGGGAGAAAAATAACCGTGTTTGATCACTTTCACTTTTGTTGGTGATTCGGTAAATAATGAACATTGCATCCTCAGCAAGTATGTTTGCCCACTGAAAAAGTCTAATCTGCGTTTGAAGTCCCAAACCACCCATAGTGGGATCTTCCTCTGGACTTGGATAGTATACACCAAAACCAGAATGAGGACCATCGGTTTCAATACCAACGGCATACTCATAATCCGAAAAGTCGTCCATCACATAGTAGGATTCCAAATCAGAGCTTGGAAACCTACCATCACGACCATTCCAAGTACCAGGCCAACCACTTGCATCCTCATCTAAACGATCGGGCCAAAATGCTGGCCAACTCTCCGTATCATTCGATAGGGCTGGTACAGGGGCTGACGCTAGAGTAATCGGATCTATACGATTGGCATTATTGAAACCTGGTAATGGTAACCACCCCCAAAGATCTCCATTATAAGGACTCGTGCGAGCACCTGCTTCTCGATAGTTAATGATAACCGGATTAAGTGTTGTATCTGGTTCAAAATTAGGATCATTAATAATATCAATATAATCCTGTAAGGTCTCTACCCGGTTAGAATTAACCCCGTCCACATAAGCTGAGACAACCACTCCTATACCATCGATATGTCGTCCACCAACACCTCGAGGCCAAACACCCCATGGTAAATCATTCCATCTAGAGAGCTCTCCGTGGTTTCGGAAATTGGTTTCAATTAGGTTACCATCAATTACTCCACGGGCAACATTATCAAAAGCCCCCCTGTACACTACACCGTTTAGGGAATCGGGTATGGTCTGTTGTGCGAAAAGCCAACTAGAGGGTGCCAAGAAAAGCAATAAACATACTGCTGTTTTTAACCGCTTAATCATTCTTTCAGCCTATTTTAAAATTTATAACTTAATCCAATTTTAACGGATCGTGGAGCCCCTCTGCGAGATTGGTCTATATAATACTCGTTCAAAGTATTCAAACCACCAGGTCTCGTACCCGCATTGAGTAGACGCTGTAATTCAGTCGACTCGTTAGCCAAACCCGTATCCACATATATACCATAGTGTGGGGCAGAATCAAACACATTATCAACCTGTACAAAAAACTCAATATTATGCACTAATTGTGGTGGCTTATAGTATGCACGCAAATCCGAATTAAACCAAGTTGGGGTGTCCTCATTATTTGGAGTTAGTGAGGTTATATTATTACGCTCTGAGGTGTAAGGATTTCCGGACTGCAAACTGTTGATTGCAGATAGAGTTAAACCAAAATCACTATTCCACGTGAACGAGTTATTTAATACGTTTCTACGATCCCAATTTAACCGGTTAATACTGACTATATCTTCTGAGTTAGTAACAAAACGGTTAAACCGCTCAGCTGGATTAGACGCTGAACCACTTGCAAATTGTAGGGTGTAATCTATGGTCCATGATAACTGACCTTTACCTCGTTCAAAAAGAGAAAGAGTAAATCCTTTAACGGTTCCGTAATCAATATTTTCTAAACGACCTACAGGTACTCCAATACTACCCCGAACCGCTGTTTGACCCGACAACTCGCGAATATCTTTTGAGAATACTGTTAAGTCAATTCCCATGCTTTCAGATAAACCTTGCTGTAGGCCCACTTCAAATTGTAAGGTACGCTCTGGTTCCAGGTTAGCATTTCCTAATGTATAACTCGAAGCGCTTTGTGGCCGGTCAAACTCATTATTGGTGTATAATAGGTTCAACTGTGGAGTCTGAAAAAATAAACCGGCAGAGAAACGCATAACCCCTGTTTCGGAAATTGGAAACGCAACACCAAGTCTTGGACTTATTTGATAAGTGGGGTCCGCTTGCTTACGATTGGACACCATTTGACCCGTTTCTTGATCTAAGATTTCAGTTTCGTTGAACTGAGATAAATCGACTGGCACTACAAAATCTGGTTCAAAGTAGTCAAATCGTAAACCAGCGTTAACAATAAGGTTATCAAATTCAAGTTTTACTTGGGAATATCCAGCCACTTCCCACGGGTTCACTTCTAAACTATTGTTTGCCGAAGGATCGGTAGATCTAAAAGCTCGTTGAGTTGCCTGATTTACACTAATCCCAAAACTCTCATTATCCAGGCTGTGGAATCGGGCACTTAGTCCAGACTTCCACAATACTATGTTATTTAGTTGATTTGTGTAATCTGCGACAATAGTTTGAGATTTGGTAATTTCCTGACTAGAGTACAGATCATTACCACCCATTGCAAAGGCATATGCCCCCTGTTGTGACCCTTGTGAAGGCTGAACATAACGTTCATCTAAATCGCCTTGAGCTGAAACATCGTCATATAAGTAACTCTCACTTTGATCATCTAGATAACTATAGGATAAGTTCGCAAATGCATTATCTCCCATAGTATATCTTAGACCAACGATATGTGTCTGATTGGAAAAATAGTATGGATTAATTCCTGCGGGGTTGTACTTATAACCGTGATTGTAGCTCTTTCCATCTCCAAACTGATAGAAAAGGTTATAGTCTAACTTTAATCGGCTATTTATTTCATACACAAACGAACTATTCAAAGACAGTCTTTCTTGACGGTTTAAAGACTCGAACTCACCATCACCAGACGCCTGAATTAACCATGCATTTGGGTTAGCACCAGAACGTATATTGGGACTTTGTACATCACTGGGTCTAAACAAATCTCGTCCAATTAGATGCCCATCGTACTTAACAAAGCGTAAGGTGCTCTGAATACTTAATTTGTCTTTAATAATTGGGCCACCAATAGATACTTGATAGTCCTGATCTCCTATCGTTGGTGCAGCTTCTGAGTAGGTAAATTTTTCATTTGAAAAATCGTTGGCACTCAGAAAAAACGTTTGATCAGTATTTCTAGTTACAAATTCTATTTGCCGATTACTTGCGATTCTACCTGCATAGCCTAAAAAACTACCTGACCAGCTAGGGCTCACGCCTTTGGTTACGATATTTACGACCCCACTAAGTGCCTGTCCATACTCTGCATTGAATACCCCACTAATAACCTCTAATGAGGAAACCATGTTTTGCTCCACATCAAATGACGCACTGTTATTGAATGCATTATTAATTGGAACCCCATTTACTAAATAAGAGACCTCTCCTTGTCTTCCTCCCCTGAAATGTCCATCTACAATACCTGCTTGCTGGTTAATCGCCTCTGACAAACTAACCAAAGGAAGGTTTTCTAACTGCTCTGCAGTCACATATGAAGTGGTGGTGGTTCTATCCTTTTCTACTATAGGACGCTGTGCAGTCACGATAATTTCTTGGCCTTCTATGGCCTCTTCTACTAATGTAGCATCGACTGTTGTAGTTTTATCAACTATTACCTGAACTTTTTCTACTTTTACAGTCGCAAATCCAATATATCGAAATACAACCGTATAGGTACCTGGATCTAAGTTTATGATGGAATATTTTCCATTTTCATCGGTGACAGTACCCTTAGTTGTCCCATCCACAAAGACCTGAACTCCTACAAGAGTTTCTCCAAATTCATCAATAACCGTACCCGATATTTTACCTTTTGTACCTGCTTGTAGTGTTGTAGTTCCCACATAAAGAACTATTGCTACTATGCTTAACCAGCTTGTGAATCTTTTGCACATAGATGTAAGGATTAAAAATAGGGTACAACTGGTTATCTGAACAGTTGTACCCTAATGATTACTTAATTAAATGACTAATCTTATTTGATTAGCATCATAGTTCGTGACTGTACAAAATTAGGGGTGCTAATTCTGTACACATACATACCTGATGATAAGGCTGATGCGTCAAACTTCTGCGTGTGATTACCAGCTGATAGGGTTTCACCCTGAATAAGGGTAGCTACCTTTTGACCTAACATGTTAAACACCTCTAGAGTTACATCTTGTGCTGCGGCAAGGCTAAACTGAATAGTAGTACTAGGGTTGAATGGGTTAGGATAATTTTGCTCAAGCTTATAGTTGGTCGGTTGTTCAACCACATCCTCTTCATTAGATACTGAATAAGTTGCATCAGCACCTACTAAAGCGACTACTTCCCAGTCAGATGGAGTATTCCACCATTGAGAAGTACTCTTAGAAGACCAAGCGTATTGTGCATCACGAGCGGTACCGTCATTGTCATTAATAGCCAATTGCAGAGGAATAGTTGTTACACCCGTTCCAGTTGGGAAATCGAAATCTTTGGCACCTGTATTTACACCACTAAATTCGATCGTACTCATTACGGTAAGAAGACGGTACATGCCCGTCAGTGAGCTGTCACCAATCGTTGCAGAATTACCAACTTCCTGATTATATCCAGGAGTTCCTGAATCACCATCCCATGCCATGATGTAAGGAGCGCGTCCAGACATGAACCCAGCTCTTAGTTGATAATCAGGCTCATCACCAGATTCGAAGCTTTGGTGATCTGACCCTGTAATCAAAGACGCAGGAACATAAGTACCAATACCGCCTTCCCAAGAGTCAAAGTTCCATCCGCCACCAGCACCTGAGGCTTCGGGTGTAGGCACAATGATATCATCCATGATCTCAGCATAGAATACCATAAGGTCTCCACCAGTGAAAGTTTCAAATCCAATCCAGAATTTTGCAGAAATATCTTCATTAGTCTCACCAGCAGTACCCTCAACTCTCAAGTTAGAGGTATTGATTTCAAATGGCTTGTAATCAGCTGGGAAAAAAGCACCTAAAACAGACGCATCTGGTACAACACCAGTTTCAAGTGCTCCAGCTACCGCATTCACTGCATCTTCGCCCAATTCAACGATGTAATTCTCTCGAACTGACATATCGGTATTGATCATTTTTGCAGTCATTTCACTCGCAGTTCCTTTGTCTGAACGCCCAACTACACCATAATATGCATCAAAGCTTGTCACCAAATCTGGGTGTGGTGCCATGGTTGTGTGAGTGGCTGTGAAATTATTTTCTGCGTTAAGTGTAGCAACAAGCGCACCCCCTTTAATGTCTGCGAATGCTGTATCAGCAAAGAACACATCATACGATGCTGCACCATTGTCAGTAACTGAAATAGATACTATTCCGTTTTCGGTGCTAACAGTTACTTCAGGAGCGTCAGGTACGATATCCGTAACACGCTTAACAACAAGGTTATCAAAGATAAAGTCACCAGGTGCATAATTTACTTCGAAACCGATCTGCATTACTTCATAAGTAGTTTCGATTGCGGTTTCAAGAGTGTACGTTTTCATTTCAGTGTCAACTGAGATACGTCCTGTTCCCGCTTCAGGGAAATAACGCGCCCAGCCTCCTCCTACTTCACCAAAGAACAAGTGAACTTCTTGAGTTCCTTCAGAAGTGCGAGCATCAAATGATACTTCATAAGGTCCAGGTGTTAATGAATCCAATGCTTCAGCGGTCAAGCGATGCATGGCTTGCATATCGTAGGTATTACCAGAACCGGGTATGTTTGAGAATACCATTTCTCCCTCGACGATTTCAATTGTCCCTGAAGACGGACTCAAAATCCAGGTTGAATCGCCGTATGCAAAGTTTCCATTGAATACTACGTTATCAGCTACTTTGCGTAAAGTTATGTTATCCATGTATAAATCAGAGGCATCACCAGCCACTTCAAAGCCAATTTTCATAGACTCCCATGTTTCTGTGATATCTGCCGTCAACGTGTAAGTTCTCATAGTATCATCAACTGCTACATCACCAGGTCCATTACCATTGTCAGAAGCCCAGTAACGCTCCCATCCACCACCATTGTGTCCTAAGAAAACGTGGAAGTTTTTTGCCGAGTCAGGGGTCATCGCATCAAAACTTAACTCCCAAGTACCACCGGTAGCTAAAGCAGCTATTTGTTCGGTACTCAATACTTGGTAGGATTGTAATTCCCAAGGATTACCCGCTTCGTTAAGAGTAAAGATAAGAGTGTCATTATGGGTGACAGTTCCTTTAGAACCCTCAACTGCCCACAGTGAATCTCCCATTGAGAAATCACCATTAAATATGATGTTATCTCCATAGCTTTTGTATTGCGCAGACGAATCTACAGCAAATCCAATCATTAACAGCAATGAAAAAACTCCTGCTGTAATCTGTTTAATTGTAGCTTTATTCATAAAAGTAGAATATTAATTATTGTTTGAAATCTAATCGTGACCTAAGCCATATCTAGAAAGTTATACCGCGAAGCACTTGACACAGTGGTGCTAAATAAAAACGCTTACATAAATTATATGTTTGTAATAAATGTTGCAAATATTGAAATAGATTTGCACAAATTTGCACAAAACTGTGTATTATCCTAATCAAACACCGATATATTGTCCAAAATTTTACCTAAAATATCACATTTATACTCACACTGTGGTTATAAATACTCTTTAAGAGGCATTATCGGGGCATCCCAGTAACATTTACATCCATCTAATACGTTTATAATGTACATAAAAAAACTGAAAAAGGGCTTCCAAACGTTCTATAAAATACTCAGTGTATTACCTACGATTCCTTTGTTGGTTTTTGCCTTTAATACTACGGTATTAGCCCAACAACCTAGTAGTCCAGCCACCTCCCCCGATCATAAGCAAATAGATGTACTCTCCGTGTTTAGTGACAAATTTAGAAATGTGGCCAATACCAACTTTTATGCCAACTGGAATCAGGCTACTCAAGTGAATGTAGTTGATCTTAACGCTAATGAGGTTCTTGAATACTCTGAATTTAATTATCAAGGCATAGAATTAGGAAGAGCAGTGGATATAACTCACATGGAATATGTACATATCGATGTTTGGACGTCCAACGGGACTGCACTAGAACTACAGTTACTTTCACCAGGACCTAAAATAGCCGCACGCGCCTTAGCAATATCTCAGAATCAATGGGTTAGTTTTGATCTTCCTTTAAACGAATTTTCAACCGATGCCGACCTAAGTGAATTATTTCAGATGGCCTTCAATGATGGAGGTACCGCTAGCTCGCCCACTATTTACTTAGATAACATATATTTCTACCGGGCCGAAACCCCAGATAGCTTAGATGCTTATCTGGTTGATATTGAAGTGGATGGTACCACATTGGTTAATTTTGATCCAAATACTTTTGCATATGACGTTGAATTACCTGGTAATCTCAATTACATACCCCAAATTTCTGCAAACTTAAGTAATCAAGATGCCCAATTTATCATACAGCAAGCACCCCAAATACCTGGGCAAGCATTTATTGAAACACTAGCAACTGATAGTACCACGACCCTAAGATATACCATTAATTTTAGCACGGTATCTGTTCCACAGGAGCCAGCCCCTACCCCACCAGCTAGAAGCCAAAATGAAGTCCTCTCTATATACAGTTCCGCCTACTCAAACAAAGCAGGCACCAATTTTAACCCGAATTGGAGTCAAAGCACTAAAGTAACAGAATATGCCATTGGAGAAGAACTCGTTTTAAAGTACGATGACTTTAACTATCAAGGCACAGAATTAAGCGGGAGTGTGAACGTGTCAGACATGGATTTCATCCATGTGGATATTTGGACACCTGATGCAAGTGGGGTAAACCTCTCTTTGATTAGCCCTGGCCCTCTAGAAACGCCTGTAGCTTTGCCCATCGTTAAGAGTACATGGCGAAGTTACGATATACCCTTGAGTTCCTACTCACGAGTGGTCAATTTAAATGAGGTATTCCAATTTAAATTTGATGACGCAGGAAGAGGCGACAAGCCTACCATATATATAGATAACTTGTATTTCTACAAAGGGGTAGAAAATATTGGTACAGATGCTACCTTAAGCGACATTTATATTGATGGTCAAGCTCTAGCTGGCTTTACTCCCGAAAAATTAAACTATTCCTACACGTTAGCATCAGATGAGAATATTGTACCTAAAGTGCAGGTATTCTTGGCCGACACAGCTGCTAGCTATAATATCACCCCTACCTCATCTATACCAGGGGCCACTACTATTGATGTTGTAGCAGAGGACGGTGAGACTACTCAACGCTACGTCATTACCTTTACCCAATATCAAAGCGCTTCTGACCCAAGCCTATCTTCCATCACTTTAGATGGTCGCCTAATCGATGATTTTATCCCACACAAATTCCATTATGACTTTGTCTTAGCCACTGAATCAACACAGACTCCCACTATAGAAGTTACACCCGTCAATGCCCTTGCAACGGTGGAAATAGAGCTGAGTGAATCTATCCCAGGTACAACTCTAATTAAAGTCAGATCAGAAGATTTGTCAGATTCGAGCATGTATTCGGTATTTTTCTACAAAGAAAATTTACTTTGGTGGGATGAGTTTACTCAACCCAATTTGAATGCTCAGTTTTGGAATTTTGATGAAGGAAATGGGTGCGAGGATGGACAAAATTTGTGTGGATGGGGGAATAATGAATTACAGAGTTACTCCCAAGATAATGTCACAATCGAGAACATACCTGGTGAAAAAGGCAATTCTGCTTTGGTTATTACTGCAGACTCACCAAGCTCAGGTACGTTCCGATCTGGCAGAATTCAAACACAGAATAAAGTTGAACTTCAATACGGAATGTTCGAAGTGCGCATGATGACACCTAATGTAGAAACAGGGCTATGGCCTGCTGTTTGGTTCCTAGGCAATGATCATGAAGCAGTAGGCTGGCCCCGTTCGGGTGAGATGGACCTTATGGAAATGGGACATAAAGCAGCCTTCCGTTCGTCGCAAGGTTTTGCAAATAGCAGTGCTAATAATTTTGTGAGTTCAAATGCTATATGGTATGCCAAAGCGGCATGTTCAGCTGGGAATCCAACCTGTGCAGCTTCTATATCCAATGATGTAAATTACAACACCCCTTATGTGCCATCAAATGGATTAGATGATCGTTTTGTCATCTACCGACTGTATTGGACGGCAAATGAGATTCGTTTTGCTATTGTAGATCAAGGGAAAGAACACTTTTTATATGCCGCACCTTTCGGTACAAATAGCACAGAACTTAGAGCAGCATTTAATAAACCTTACTTTTTAATTATGAATATGGCGGTAGGGGGAAATTTCACCGATGCCTCTGCAGCCAATCAAGTAAGCGTTGAAATGCCATCAAAAATGTATGTGGATTATGTTCGCCTTTATTCACTCAATGGTCAGGGATCCGCGAATCTTCTCAGAATCCCTACCTCCTCAGAAGATACAGGTGATAATTATACTAAGCCAAGCAGCATTCGATTGTTTCAAAACTATCCCAATCCATTTAATCCCAACACACAAATTCGATATGAGCTAGATCGTGCTTCACAGGTTCAAATTGAGATTGTGGACGTTTTGGGTAGACAAGTAGCCGTATTGGATCAAAAAAATAGATCTGCAGGTACTCATACTGCTCAATTCAATGCTTCTCAATTACCTAGTGGAATTTATTTGTATAGTATCATTATTGACGGAACATCATACGAAACGAAAAAAATGGTACTTATAAAATAGATTTTTGCTTCAACTCAACTCTCAACTCAACACTCAATATTTCGACCTAAGGATATGCACACTAATTCAATCAAATTCACCCTTCTAGTGATTCTTAGCATGGGATTGCTAAATGCATGTAAAAACCCAACCGCTCCTACGGTTGATGACCAAGACCTGAATGGGTATAATGACAAAACCTTCTTTCGAGTCGATGGAAAAGAAATTCTAAACCGTCAAGGGGAACCCGTGGTTATCAAAGGTTTTGGTCTTGGTGGTTGGTTACTTCCCGAAGGCTACATGTTTAAAATGCCTGGAGGCTTTGGCGCAACCGATGTTCGAAATGAAATTACTGAACTTATTGGAGCAGCCAAAGCAGAACAATGGTTCAAGGAGTTTCGAGACAACTATGTAACTGAGGCGGATATCATTGCTATGAAAGAATGGGGAGTCGATCATATCCGGGTACCTTTTCACTATGAAATTTTTTATGATATAGAGACCGGTGCCTTTAAGGAATCGGGCTTTGAGCGAATGGATAACTTGCTGATTTGGTGTAAGCGTCATCGCATAGATGTTATCTTTGACATGCATGCAGCACCAGGTGCTCAAAGTGCCAGTGAAATATCAGATAGTGATGGAGTTGCTCGATTTTTTACCGAAAGCGAAACTTACTGGCCAATAACCATCAAAATTTGGGAAGAAATAGCACGTCGCTATAAAGACGAAACCATCGTCATGGGATATGATATCATCAATGAACCAGTAACACCCGATGGGTATGATGGTAAGGATTTGGCACGTTTTTATGGACAAATAGTTCCTGCTATTCGAGCTATAGATAAGAATCACATACTCTTTATTGAAGGAAACTATTACGCAACCACCTTTGATTACTTGTATCCCCCCTTCGACGATAACATGGTCTATGCCTTTCATAAATACTGGAATGAGACCGATCAAGGTACCATCCAATACCTATTGAACATTAGGGATCAATTTAATACCCCTTTATGGCTTGGAGAAACGGGTGAAAATTCTAATGTATGGTTCTTTGAAACCAAAGAATTAGTAGAAAATTTAAATATTGGGTGGAATAAATGGACCCATAAAAAACTTGAAACGATAACCTCACCTTTATCGGCCCCAAGCAATCCTAACTACGAAAAAGTAGTTAATTACTGGAAGGGTAATGGATCGCGTCCTACCGCTCAAGAAGCGGAACAAGGACTGTTTCAAATGGCCAGAGATCTAGCAATAGACAAAACTACCCTACGACCCGATGTATTAGCGTCTTGGTTTTCTCCTGATTTTAACGTTAGAAATATACCTTATACTGATTTGAGCATTCCTGGCAATATTTTTGCGGTCCACTATGACATTGGAAATCAAGGGGTATCCTATTATGACAAAGAGTACAAACAAGTAAGTAGCGATGACAACCAAAACGTGGGGAATCGTGGATGGTCCTTTAGAAATGACGGAGTGGACATTGAAGCCTGCAGCGATCCTGCTGTTGACTATAATATTGGCTGGATTGAAACCGGCGAATGGCTCGAATACACGGTAAATGTGACTCAAGCGGACACCTATACCGTTCGAGCACGGATTGCATCAACCGGTAGTGGAAAAATGCGTATTAAGGTGAATGACAAACCCATTGGTTCAGATATGGATATCCCTGACACAGGCGGATTTCAAAGTTGGGGCCAAATTACCTTTGGAGAAGAGGACTTTGAAACAGGTGAAGTACTCATTCGGGTTGAAGTACTCCAAGGTGGTTTTAATTTTAGTATGATCACTATAAACTAAGGCAGATCCAATTCACAAAACTATTCCAAAAAATTACTTGAGAGAACTTCTCGCAAAGTAGAATTATTCATCATGAAACCATTGATAACAATGAAATATGGACTACGACTATTTAGTCTTTTATCTCTAATCGTACTTTTTAGTACATCTAGTTTTGCTCACACCTTTAAAGTCTTGGTATTTTCAAAAACCGAAGGCTTCCGGCATAGCTCCATACCTGCCGGTATTGCGGCTATTCAACAACTAGGGGTCGACAACGGTTTTACTGTAGAGGCAACGGAGGATGCATCGGCTTTCACCTTTGAGAATTTACAACAATATGAGGCTATTATCTTTCTCAGCACCACAGGTGACGTGTTGAACCGTAATCAACAAGATGCATTTGAACGTTATATCCGCAATGGTGGAGGTTTTGTTGGTATACACGCCGCTTCGGATACCGAATACAATTGGCCTTGGTATGGGGAGTTGGTGGGGGCTTATTTTGATAGCCATCCAGCTATACAAACAGCTACCATCGAAGTTGCGGATAGAATTCATCCCTCTACCAAGCACCTTCCAGAATACTGGCAACGGACCGACGAATGGTACAATTATAATAAAAACCCTAGAGGGCAGGTCCATGTATTAGCTACTCTGGATGAGACTAGTTATTCTGGCGGAAATATGGGCTATGATCACCCCATTGCTTGGATGCATGAATTTGACGGGGGCCGCTCTTGGTACACTGGCGGGGGACACACTAACGAGTCCTATTCTGAGCCTGATTTTTTGAAGCATATCTTGGGTGGAATTATGTATGCATCAGGGGACATCAAAGGTGAATTTGATGCGACTAATGACCGGCAATATCAAGTAACGGTCATTGATGGAAAACCCTCCTTTCCTATGGCACTCGCCGTTCTTCCTAATTATGATGTGCTTTACATTGAACGTGGTGGACGAATGAAATTGTGGAAAAAGTCTACTGGGTTAAATAGTATTGCGGCCGAATTTAATGTGGATAGTGGCCGTGAAGATGGGCTTTTAGGAATTGTTTTAGATCCAGATTTCAAAACCAACAGCTATGTTTATGTTTTTTACTCCCCTCGCAGCGTGAGTGAACAACGAGTTTCTCGATTTACATTTGATGGGGAAACACTGAATATGAATTCCGAGATTATTTTACTCCGAATCCCAACCCAACGTGATCAATGTTGTCATTCAGGTGGTGATTTAGAATTTGGGCCCAATGGGGATTTATATATTACCACAGGCGATAATGTCAATCCATTTGAGGCCGACGGTTTCGCTCCTATTGATGAACGTCCAGGAAGAGCTTATTTTGACGCGCAAGCAACCTCAGGAAATACTCACGATCTTAGAGGGAAAATCTTGCGTATTCGCCCGCAAGAAGATGGAAGCTACACTATTCCTGAAGGCAATCTTTTTGCCACCGAAGAAGAGGGCTTACCTGAAGTGTACGTGATGGGTACTCGAAATCCGTTTCGAATGGCTGTAAATAAACGTACTGGTGAACTCGTATGGGGTGATGTAGGTCCTGATGCCGGAGGTGATAATGGGGCAAGAGGTCCAAGGGGATACGACGAGTTTAACCGCACCACTACCGCAGGTAATTTTGGATGGCCCTTTTGTATTGCTGAAAATCTACCCTACCGTGAATACGATTTTGCCACAGGAAGCTCAGGTCCAGCGTATAATTGTGCTGAACCGATTAATAACTCCCCAAACAATACAGGCGTGGATAGCTTACCGCCTGCTCTACCTGCTTGGATTGCGTATACCTATGGGTTCACGGAAAAATGGCCGGAACTCGGTAGCGGGCAACGTACTGCTATTGCAGGTGATTATTTTTACTATGACTCCACCTTGGTCGAAACAGGAAGTTTACCTGAATACTATGATGGTTCACTCTTCATTTTAGAGTGGACCCGAAATTGGGTGAAGGAAATTCGATTTAACGAGGAAGGTGAACTATTCCAAATTAATCCTTTTTTCCAAAGTGAGCCGCTCATTCGCCCCATTGACATGCAGATAGGTCCTGATGGCGCTATGTATATTATAGAATGGGGTACTGGATTTTTCGAGGATAACCCAGATGATCGAATCATCAAGATAGAATTCGCTCAAAATCTTGCTAATCGTACCCCTACTGCACGAGCTACGTCTAATATTAAAAGTGGAATGGCCCCCTTAACGGTTGAATTTAGAGGGGAAGATTCTTCTGATCCAGATGGGGACGTTTTACAGTATTCTTGGGATTTTGATGGAGACCAGACCGAAGATGCGGCAACAGCAAATGCCAGTTTTACCTATACCGAGAACGGAGATTATTTGGCCACGTTAACCGTTAGTGATCCAGAGGGTGCAACTTCGGTAGCTCAAGTTGAAATAGTGGTAGGTAATAGTGCCCCTGAAGTGAGTATTGTAAGACCCTTGAATGGGGGATTCTATGAAGATTTCGACATAATCGAATATGAAGTTCAGGTAGAAGACGCCGAGCAGGGCAGTATAGGAAACGGAATTGCTTGTGAAGACGTGGTAGTGGAACCATCGATTGGTCATGATGACCATGCTCATGGAACGGGTCCCAGAAACGGCTGTATAGGCAGTTTCGAGGCCGAAACACATGGAGATGGTCCTGATAATGTATTTTATGTATTGGGCGCTTCCTTCGAAGACGATGGCGCAGGTCTTGGCACCCCGCTACGAGGTAGTGATGTAGTGGTACTTAATTTAAAACGCAAACAAGCGCAACATGCTGTTGAGCTTATTGACCTACAAACAGAAAATACTGGAGACTTTTTAGGGGGTGGTTTGAATATAGGATTTGCTAACCAGAACTCAGCTCTAAAATTTGGACCAATGAATTTTGAGGGGATCGATTTCATTACCATGCGATATGCCGCTCAACAAACCGCAGCCGATTTAGAAGTACGCGTGGACGCGGTTGATGGACCACTAATCGCTACTGTAGGGACCCAAATAACAGGTGGTTGGCAAAGCTACGACTATTTTACAGGGAAGTTAAACAACCCAGGAGGTGCACGAGATGTGTATGTTGTATTTAAAAGTAACTCAGGTAATGGTGGCCTTGGAAATATTAACTGGATAGATTTTCATGGAAAGGGTATTGCTCAAAGCCATCAAGATTCCTTGCGGGGATTGGCAGCAACCTATTTCTCAAATAATGATTTTACGGGAGACCAGATCGTTCGCAAAGATCCCATGATCGCCTTTAATTGGGGAACTCGTGGTCCTGATTCGGATATTCCGACCACAGGTTTTAGTGTGCGTTGGGAGGGAGAGTTAAACGTTGAAACATTTGGTTTTTACCTATTCTACAGCGACCCCATAAACGGTAAAGCGCGTATATGGTTGAACGATGAGATGATAATCGACGAGAATTCAACCCAGACCGGTAACATTACCCTGACAGCAAACTCAACTAACAAAATAAAGGTTGAATACCAGCATACTGCAGGCCAAGCAGGCATGTTTCTTCGATGGAGTGGGTCAAATCCAACTAATGTAATTCCTTCTAAATCATTGATTCCGGATACCGAAGTCCTTCAAGTCAATAATGAGGTAGAGTCACAAGTACCTTCAGATTTTTACTTAGCCCAGAACTATCCCAATCCGTTTAACCCAAGTACTCAAATTGATTTTAGTTTACCAAATAGTGGGCATGTGAAATTAGCAGTGTACAATATGCTCGGGCAACAAGTGGAGATACTTGTCAACGAGCAAAAGGGAGCCGGTTCTCACAGCCTCCGTTTTAATGCTTCAAACTACTCCAGTGGGATGTATTTGTACCGGCTAGACTTTGATGGACAGATGCTGGTACGTAAACTTTTACTATTGAAGTAGGCCAGTCTGGTCCATTGAAACAAGCCTTCTGAGCTTCGATACGATATCCCAGCTATGATATTGTATCGAAGCATGGGTTATATGGTTACAACAAAAAAAGGGCAACCAGATTATCTCTGATTGCCCTCTATTGAGCGGGACGACCCCAACCTTGGTCCCGATTTATCGGGATGCTCTACCATTAAGCTATTCTAGATTATGAGCACGTTCACTAGTGCTAATTAACTCATCAATATATTCACGGCTTTTCTGGCGTTTAATATGTTTTTCCCATTTCAAAGCCTCCATTTTAGTTTCAAAATTCCTGACATACTTCAACTCCCAAGGCACATCTGACTTAGTTGAGCGCGTCCATCCGTCATTGTGCCGTTGAACCCTTACCTCAACTCCTATACCCGTTGAACCAATATAATAGCGATCTTTGGTTGAGCTAAATAGGACGTACGTTTGATACACAATTTCTCCCTAGAATTAAAAAAGGGCAACGAGATTTCCCGCATTGCGGGACGACCCCAACCTTGGTCCCGATTTATCGGGATGCTCTACCATTAAGCTATTCTAGATTATGAGCACGTTCACTAGTGCTAATTAACTCATCAATATATTCACGGCTTTTCTGGCGTTTAATATGTTTTTCCCATTTCAAAGCCTCCATTTTAGTTTCAAAACTCCTGACATACTTCAACTTCCAGGGCACCCCTGACTTAGTTGAGCGCGTCCATCCATCGTTATGCCGTTCAACCCTTGTCTCAACTCCTCTACCCGTTGAACCAATATAGTAGCGATCTTTGGTTGAACTATATATGATATACGTTTGATACATAATTTCTCCCAAGAATAAAAAAAGGGCAACCAGATTATCGCTGATTGCCCCTTATTGAGCGGGAAACGAGATTCGAACTCGCGACCCCAACCTTGGCAAGGTTGTGCTCTACCACTGAGCTATTCCCGCTAAACTAATATGTCAATATGGAAACAATTATGGGTTTTGTCCACCCCAACCTTGGTCCCGATTTATCGGGATGCTCTACCACTGAGCTATTCCCGCTAAACTAATATGTCAATATGGAAACAATTATGGGTTTTGTCCACCCCAACCTTGGTCCCGATTCATC
>Ga0233432_10000224_pt1 | contig 53885 bp, 44 predicted proteins | sample SI_122_August201_6_FD_179870 | JGI IMG/M metagenome (GOLD analysis project Ga0233432, IMG submission 179870) | Seawater microbial communities from Saanich Inlet, British Columbia, Canada - SI_122_August2016_10_MG | ecosystem: Environmental > Aquatic > Marine > Inlet | place: Canada: British... | reverse complement strand
CGTAGCTTGCCAATTATGCTCTTCATCCAAAGCAACATCTTCTGTAACGACCGTGGGCATAATTTTTTGAGCAACTTTTTTAGGTGTAGTCGACAAAGGTTTGGGTTGCTTTGTAGCTGGAGCCGCTGTGGAAGAAGCAAGTTTATTGGCCAATGCTTGAGATGTGGGAGAAAGGCTATTCATGGGAAGAGGCACCATCTGCCCATTCCATTCAATTGTGACGGTACCGGCAAAGAGTCTGATAAAACGAGCTTGCAGTGTTCTTCCCTGTGAATCTGTCCATGGATAAATTCCTGAAGAATTACTAGCAGCGACTGGAGTGGGTAACTTCATCGACTCAGTTGCCAATTTTTTGGCTAAGGCTTGGGTCTCAGGCGAAAGATTGGTAAGGGGGATCGGTACGATTTGTCCATTCCATTTTACGGTAACTTTTCCTGAATCCAAACTAATGAAAGATGCCTGAAGCGTTCGCCCCTGGGTATCTGTCCATGGGTATAAAGTCTCGGTTTGGGCCTGTAGTAATAACCCCAACAGGAATAGGTAAGGAAGTAGGATCAGCTTTTTCATATTTTGGGCGTTTGTGAGTTTATAATTTTCATTCATTTGTGTTCCCAAGAGAGAACCACGTTTTCTTTTTTTTGGTCCCAGGGTTTAAAGACATCAAAAATTTTACCGGGATTCAAGATTCCTTTTGGATCGAGCGTATTCTTAATCGCTTTCATCGTGTTCCATTCAGCATCATTAAATTGATTTCTAACAAAAGGAGTTTTCGCCAAACCTACCCCATGCTCGCCACTAATCGCACCATCTAAGGAAATCACTTTATCCATCAATCGATGCAGGGCTGTGACGGCTGTATCAGTCTCCAGGGGATCCTCCTCATTGTACATAAAGTTCACATGCAGGTTTCCATCTCCGCAATGGCCGAAAACTCCTATTTTCAGCTTAAATTCTTCCCTGAGTTCATTTACGAAATTAACTAATTCAACCTGACGATCAAGGGGTATGACAATATCTTCATTGAGTTTAGTGCTAGCCAGCTTCTTCATTGCTGAAGATCCTTGTCTTCTAACTTCCCATAATTCCTCGGCTTCGGATTCTTCGTGAGCGGTACGAAAATCAATTGAACTGTTTCTTAGCCAGGCAGAAACCATTTCCTGTTCTTTTTTCAGAACTTCTGGAGCCCCATCCAATTCGATTAACAACATGGGTTTTGGGGCAATCCCGGTAAATACTTCTTTTTCCACATATTTTTGGAGACAGTCAATCGTCCATCTATCCATATATTCAATAATAGATGGACGAATACCCATTTTACAAAGAGCAAGCGGTGCTCCCAAGGCAGATGTATCATCCTCAAACGCAGCCAAAAAAGTTATTCGACTTTCTGTGGCCAAGATAAGACGTAGAGTAATTTCTGTAATAACTCCCAAAGTCCCTTCACTACCAATCCATAAATCACGCAAATTATAGCCCGTAGCAAATTTTCGAGTAGCTCTTCCCCATTTAACAAACTCTCCAGTTGGTAGATATCCAGAAAGTGAAAGTACATAATCTCTGGTGACTCCATATTTCACACAGCGCAGACCTCCTGCGTTGCATGCTACATTGCCACCGAGAGTAGAGAATTTTTTCGAAGATGGATCTGGTGGGTAGAAGAGTCCAAGTTGATCCGCTTGCTCCTGAAGTTCACCAACAACCGCTCCAGGACCACAAATTGCCAACATATTAGGCTGGTCAATTGAGATCGAATTCAGCCCAGAGAGATCTAAGACCCATCCACCTTGAAACGGAGTAGCTCCACCTGTCAGGCTTGAACCTGCCCCTCGACAAGTAACAGGTATGCAGTACTCATTAGCTATCTTGAGTACTGCACTGACGTCTTCAGACCGTTCAATTTTAATTAATGCTTCTGGGTATCCTGCGATCTTCAACCCGTCATAAGCAACTGGATACAGTTGGTCTCTATCAGTCTCAACAGATTCGCCAAGTGCTTCTCTCAGCATGCGTAAAGCAATGACTGAAACTCTTTCGGGTGGTATTGTATTCAAAGGTTAAATTAAAAGCTAAATTGTAATTCTATTAGCCATTCTTAACAATGACAATTATCCCGCTTTTGTGTCTAAGCTGAGTTTGGAAAGGTTTCGAGTTTTCAGCATATTAACCACATCCATTATTTTTTGGTATTTAAGGGAGCGATCGCCCCGAATGTGAATGGTAGGCTGTTCACCATCTGACTCCGCAACCTCATCTAGTTTCGCCTCGAGCATTTCCTGAGTAACGGTATTTTTCCCCCACTGAAATTGGCCATTGGCATCAATAGTTATGAATTGATCATCTACTTTTGGGGGTTCTTGAGCCTGTGATGATTTTTGGGATGGTAAATCGATACGATTATACTGTTCAATGACAGGAGTTGTAATCATGAATATGATCAATAATGAAAACGCCAGATCGATGAGAGGTGTAACATTGAGGTCAGATATGACCGCTAATTTATTTTGTCTTTTGAAGTCCCTTGCCATGGGTTTCTACCTTAGGAATCCATTTCCAATTCAATACGATCCGCCAAATTGCTGGCAAAATTTTCGAGCTTAGTCATGGCTCCCCGGGTCATTCCCAATAATCCATTGTAAACAAAAACAATAGGGATGGCCACGCAAAGAGCAGCAACTGTTGTAAGTAACGCCCCGGATACACCAGGAGCTAGGTGCTCAATTGTAGCTCCTCCGGAATCCATTGTACCAAATGCATCCATCACTCCCCAGACTGTACCGAGAAGCCCGAGAAATGGTGCACCAGAAACAATTGTTGCCAACCAATACATCTTAGCTTCATAGCCGTCACCGACTTCCGCTAAAGCTCTGCGAATAGCGTTTTCTACATAATTCATCCGAACTTTGCCTTGTTGCTTTCCACGGTGGGCAGCATCCATCGCCCGAGAACAAATAGTCAAATATGGACTACCTTCGCCTGGATACAGAGAATCGTCATAGTCTGCAATAGAAGGAAGACTGTTAATTCTTTTCTCATCTCTTGCATTGTTACGAATTGCCCGTTTGATTTGCTGAAACTTTGACCACATCAAGGCAATGGCGGTACAATTTAGAAATACCAGTACAAAGATTACTACCTTTCCCGCAAAATTTGAATCAGCAAAATAATCCAGTACTTTTATAACTCCCAATGTTTCAATCCCATAAATTCCCATTTTTTACCCTTTTCAAAGATTACTATTTCATATTAACAATCAAGAAATCTAGGCTTAAATCAACCAAATTAATTCAAATGAATCAGTTCTTTTCATCGAATTGAATTGCCCCTTTGCCAAAACATTTCTAGGCATCCTATTAATGAGAATCTCACAAAAAGTTTTTCAGGAAATTCAAGACAAGTCTTTCAACACTTCGGGGAAATTATCAATGGTTGGCTTGGATGGTTTCGTCGACAAGATTGTTACCCCTGTGGATAAAAGACACGGAATGGGTGAACAATTTGACGCGGTGGAGACGATCGCCGATCTTGGCTCTAGAATATCCGCAGCAGCAGGCAAAAGTGCCAACCTCGAACTTTTCCCAAGGTTTGAAAAATTAGGAGGTAATGGCCCGATCATGGCCAATGCACTGCTATCACTTGGACTCGGGGTAAGATATGTAGGTGCCTTAGGCAATCCTGTCATTCATCCCGTTTTCGAGGAATTTGCGGACAAGACTCAGGCCATTTCTCTCACTGACCCCGGTATCACCACTGCCCTAGAATTTAAAGACGGTAAACTCATGCTAGGCAACATGGTCAGCCTTGAAGGGATTGATTACAATCAAATCATCCAAGCTGCTGGAGAAGGTCCGTTTTTGGATATGCTATCCAAATGTGATCTGGTTTCTATCGTCAATTGGACGATGATTCCTAAAATGACTTCTATTCTTCAGGATTTGGCAGACAAGGTCTTACCTAACCTTCCCCCTCGAGATAATCGTTCTTTCTTTTTCGATCTAACCGATCCAGCCAAAAGATCAAAAGAAGATCTACTTGAGGTGCTAAAAGTTATATCCCGCTTTCAGGCTCATGCGGAAACCACACTTGGATTAAACTACAATGAAGCTTTACAGGTCTGCGACACCCTCGGTTTAGCCCAAGGAAATAAAAGCGAGGACTCCCTCAAAAAAATGGCCACTGAGATTAGAAGAAAAATGGAGATTGCCTGTGTTGTAGCACATCCTGTTGATTCTGCAGCTTGTGCAACCAAGGACGGAGCATGGTGGTCGGAAGGTCCTTTTACTGATAACCCCAAAATTACCACTGGAGCGGGTGATCACTTCAATGCGGGCTTCAGCGCAGCTCGATTAAGTGGCTACTCCCCTTTAACTAGTTTAGCAATAGCAACATGCACCTCAGGTCATTATGTGAGGACTGCACAAAGCCCAAGTACTAACCAAGTCATTGAACTTCTAAAACAACAAGACAGCTTATCCTAACTATGAGCCATGAAACTGGTATTTTAATTTCTTTTGAAGGATCCGAAGGGTGCGGAAAATCAACCCAAATCCGTCGACTTGCAGACCGTATGGAGGAGATTGACCATAGAGATGTGGTGGTAACAAGGGAACCCGGTGGGACTGTAATTGGCGAAGATATAAGACATCTGCTAATGCATGCAGATTCTTCGAAAAATATTTTCCCCGAAACTGAGCTCTTACTTTTCGCCGCAAGTCGTGCCCAGCTTGTACGGGAAATTATTTATCCTGCCGTACAGGAAGGTAAAATTGTTTTATGTGACCGTTTCCTGGATTCCACAACGGTGTACCAAGGGGTGGCCAGGCAAATTGCGGATGATCCTGTTACTCAAATTAATGCATTTGCAGTCGGTGATGTGGTTCCTGACCTTACGGTTATTTTGGATGTTCCTGCAGAGGTCGGACTGGAGAGAATAAAACATCGCGTATCGGACATGCCTGACCGTATGGAACAGGAAAATGTTGAATTCTATGGTAAAGTAAGAGAAGGATACTTGCACCTAGCTAGAAGTCTTCCTGATCGTTTTTTTGTCGTCGATGGTCTTGGTGAACCAGATGATATCGAAATTATGATTTGGAATGAAATTCATTCCAGGTTCTTTTCCGAAGATTAAAACAGGTATTAAGTGAGCTCCGTTGCACAAGAACGGCTTGCATCCCTCGATCAAAGAATTGAATCGGGGAAATTACACCATGGCCTCCTTTTCAGAGGAAACGATCTAAGATTCCTTGAGAGTTCTGTTTCTCAGCTTTATCGAAAAATTTTAGGAATCAATGGAGATACAGTCGATCATCCCGATTTATTTCATCTACGCCCAACTGGAAAGGCAAGAATCATAACGGTTGAAAAAACCCGTGCCTTAATGAGCGATTTGTACCGCTCGGGAAACCAAAGTAAATATAAAGTTGCGATCATACATGAAGCTGACCGCATGAGAAAAGAAGCTGCTAATGCTTTTCTTAAAACATTGGAAGAACCGCCTGAAGGCACATACCTTTTTCTTCTGACAACTCGTCCTTATTCAATTTTGCCAACGATTCGTAGTCGTAGCTTACTCGTAAGACTTGAACAGGATTCGAACCAAGAAGATCAACAGGAACTAACCGAATGGCTGATTAAATATAAGGAGTGGATTGCCCTGCTTCTCAATCGAGAAAAGCTAAAGCAGGATCGGGCAAATCCGGTTTTTATGGCATACGGATTAATTGAAAGTCTAGTAAGTCTGATTAAATCGACTGCCGACACCTTGGCAAAAGAAGCCGTGAAGAATCTTTCTCAAGATTTAGATGAGAAGGAAAAAGATGCTTATGAAAGTGGATTAAGGCGTGGGATTCGTTCAAATATGCTAAAGCAAATATCTGATCATACCCGAAATTTTGTTACAACCGATCAACAAGATATTCATCTATTGGAAAGGAATGGGCAAAAGCTAGCTAGAGTAATCAAGAAACTAGAAAGAATAACCGGATTACTTGAGGTGAACTTAAAAGAAGATTCAGCCTTGGAAGATTTTCTCCTTTCCTCCTTGCGTATTTGGTCTGCTAAGTAAAATTGCATTCGAATGGCTACGATTTTTGAAAAAATAATCAACAGGGAAATACCCGCTGAAATCATCTATGAAGACGAAGTCTGTATATCGATCAAAGATATTCAGGCACAAGCCCCCTTTCATGCTCTGATTATTCCCAAGAAGTTAATTTCTCGAATTGCGGAAGCAAAGGATACAGACTCCCAAATATTGGGTCATCTGTTGCTCATAGCTAAGAAGATTGCCAAAGAAAAAAATTTAGATGAAGGCTTTAGAATCGTTATTAACAATGGCCCAAATGGCGGTGAGTCTGTGCCTCACCTTCATCTACATTTGCTTGGTGGTCGTAAGCTTACCTGGCCTCCGGGCTGATCATCTGAAAAAGATAAATTATGTATCGTAGGCTTTTAATCTCTTTTATCCTTCCCCTTATCATGTTTGCAGATGAGGTAAAAGTGGCGGATGGTTCGATTCTTAACGGATTAATACTCGGCATGAACGATGGTAACCTGAGCATTCAGACTTCTTTTGCCGGAAAAATTAAAGTTCCATATAACCAAATAACTTCAATTAATAGTGATCGGGAAATCTCTCTTAGATTAGACGATAACCGTACTTTTGATGGAATCATTGATGATAACGACGAAAACCAATTGACCATTCGGGATAGCGGAAAATCTTTTGCTTTTTCTGAAATCAAGCACCTATGGGATGCTAGTTCCACTGACCCTCTAATTTTGTCTGCGCAAAAAAATGCACTAGCCATGCAAATGAAATGGAAGCATGCACTTGGCTTTGATCTTACAGGAGCATCAGGCAATACTGACAGCTTTGGATTAGGTATACGAGTCGATAGTAGTCTCGGTAATCGAATGCGTGGGTACGACTTTTATTTATCCTATGTAAACTCGACAAAAAAAGAAGTTACCATTGTTGATGAGACTAAATTGGGGATAGATTATGATTCCCGCTTTTTTGAAGAACTTTCCTGGTATGCAAAAACTGATCTCGAAAATGATCGCCTGGAAGAAGTAGACCTCCGAGCCACTGCTGCACTGGGATTGAAATATTCATGGATTGAAGCCGAAAACTTCAAAACTTCAGTACGGGGAGGGGCGGCCTTCAGGTTCGAAGAACTGGGTTCAGACTCAGTTAAGAACCTGAGTGAACCTGCATTGGACTTTGGGCTCGAATACTCTCAAATCCTAAAGGAGTTTCTATTCATGGAAAGTGATATTTCATTTATACCAAACATCGGTGACTTTTCTGATTTTCTTTTTCGAAAAGACACAGCTCTAATCATTGCACTAAACAAAAAACAAAATTGGAAACTCCGCTCTGGGCTTGCTGGAAGTTTCAACTCTACACCCGTACCCGGTACCGAAGAACTCGATCTTAAATACTACCTTCGCTTAGTCTACGATTTCAATTAAGGCTCCCTTACTTGATCGGAGAAAGAATCCCACATCGGGGTAAATTCCATTATACACGATGTAAATTGAACAGCTACAAGGATAATAAGAAAGAGTATCCCTGACCATAAATACACTCTTGGTAACTCTACTTTCATGGGAATATCTATTGATTAAGGCGACCTTTTTTACGAATCCATTCTAAAGCTTGTTTGAATTGCTTAGCATTTCCTTCCTTAGAAAAATCAGTTCGATTTTTATCTCTTGGTGTCCAATCTCGTAATTTTTCATATTTCTTTTTTTTCTCACTTGCCTTGGTATTCATTCCAGAAGAACTCTGCCCTCCAAGGAAACTTCGAATTCCACCATAGTTTCTTACAGAGTTCCTCTTGCGTTTGACCGTCTCTTTTTCGTCTTTTTCATTAGCTCTCATGACATTGTCAATAGTATCACCGGTCCCTACTCTTCTCCGCTCCTTCTCCACCAAGTTATTTGAACCTAGCTCATTACCCTCCTTAAACCTGATGAATCGCTTCGAGCTAGAATCCTCGCCTTCCTCGTATTCAATATCAGATTGGCGAAGAATGACTAGTTTCTCCTTACCAACATCTTCCCGTTCAGAATTTGATTCTTTAGGGGATAACCCTACACGAAGATTGCTGCCCTGTTCTTTAGACTCTCGACTAGAAGCCGGGTCACTAAATCCTAATTGCATAACTGAATTAGTGTCCTCTAATAAAATTTCTCTATTTGAAGGCGAAAGGATAACTTCAGAGCCCGTTTTCTGAGATGCACCCGTCGATAAGTTTTCATTACTAAACACATCGCTCAAACCAATGTTTTTGAATGTAGACACTTCCCTCTTGTAATCTTCCGAGTGGTTCGCTGGAGACTGTTCAAAAAGTAGATTCTGGTCAGCGGCAGTCTTTTGATGATCCGGGGAGCGAGTTTTATCATCAACTTTAGATTGCACTGATTGAGCCTCCCTATTGTTGGTTTCAATTGTTGAGGAAGGAACTTTCTCTGCATCATGGCGAGGTTTAACTTCAAACTCCTCTTTGATTTTGCCTATTTCCTTTGAAACACCGAGCCTTTGATGATCAGTATATTTTTCTTTTTCTTCCACTGGGTCAGGGTCAGATGCATGCAATCGATTACTTCTGATATTCGAATGCTGATCATTTTGCTGCAACGCAGGTATTTCTCTTCCTTTATTCCCTAGACCTTCGACATTTACTTCAGGGTCATTTTCCACTTTGCCAGTATTATCTATATTGATGATATTAGAATCTACAGTTTTTCTTCTCGAAGGTTCGATGGGTAATAAACCTTGAACATCCGAACTCTTTGTATCATTCGAATCCACCATGAATTTTTCACTTTCATCAATCCTTGCAGTAATACTCTTCTGATCCGTAGCATTTCTTTCCTGCTCAGATAAACTGCCCTTATCCATCGAGGAACCTTTTTTATTTCCTAAAAGAATGCTGGCATCTTTCTTTATTGAATACTTATTTTTGCTCTGTTGTTTTTTTTCAACTATAGGACCATCCGTATTTTCATTTCCGTCCCCTTTTGTCAGCTCTGTAGCACAACCCACAAACCAAGAAATAATAAAAATTGAAGAGATAAAAACTCTTAGACTATACATACTGCTCAAAGATTAATCTGATGAATCAAAATTCATTGGATTAAGAGCTTGCACTAATAAATCAACCAACAGTCGCAAAGATTTGTCTCCGGTTTCATTGGATTGTATTTTCATTGAAAAAGAACCCTGAGAATCTCCTCGCTGTCTCTTTCCCACTTCAATTGAATCAAATGCATCAAAGCCTTGTGATTTAGTAAGGTCGATTCTTTCCAATGTTCCGGAAACAGTTTGGTAATCGAATCGTTGCAGAAAAATCTCCGCGAACTCCCCATAAACGCCATTTAGAGACTTTGCAAAATCACTCTCTCTTACTCGATCAAGCTTGGCTGCAACTCTTAGCCCGTAATTTGAATTCAAAACTTCCTCCTGGTAATCATAACGACCATCTAAACTAACCCCTTCAGATGTGGTCTCTGCTTTAAGAACAAGATCGAGACTTAGAAAGTCTCTAAAGCTCTCCCACAATTCTTGTTCGCCAGAATTCTTTTGAAAATTCTCAAAGAATTTGTCCACAAAAAGGGCAAGAGCCAGATCATAGTCTCCACCTGAGAGTTTAGAAGACAAATTAGCGTTCACACTACCTCCTTCCTGCCCGAATAAAAAGATTTCCTGCATTTCTCGATCAAGAAAGGCCGGGTTAGGTTGGTCAGCCCACCAAGAAGTAAGGAAGACCAAGCAATTTTGATCCATTCCCACTGAGATGTGCGATTCTTTATGACGAATGGATAAAAAGCCTGGTGATTGGACTTCCTCGACTCTCCATCTTGGTACTGCATCCTTCAGATCAAGTTGGCGGATAATGAAATCCTTTAATTTATCTTCGTCTGCTATCGGTAAGGCTAAACCAAACAAGATATCTCCAGAACGATTATCCCTGTCCTCTTCACCCGGGAATTGTAAAAAATAAAGTGCACGGCCTTGGGATTGAATACCGCAGGCTTCAGGATCCCAAGCTAGACTTCCTAGAAATGGAATGCGGTCAACAAAGTCATCAGAAAAAATTTTAGATAAACCAACCTCATCAACCATTCTCATCCCGGAAAATGATATAACTCCAAATGATTTTTCGGGAATGTAAGCAAATGCCCGATCATCCACGCGACGTGAAGATAATTCATTAATTAAGGATGTATTTTGTGCCTTATTTTCAATATCAGGTTCGTTCTTTTCCCCAAGATAATAGATTCCATAAATCACCAATCCAGCGAAGATCAGAAAAACAGGAAGATTCGCAAAACGAAAAACTCCCCCAGTTGACTTCGTTTCCTTTTCCAGTTCAGGTGTAGTTCCTTCAGGCTCACCATTTTGGATTCGTAAAAGAGAAGCATTGTAAGCAATAACTAAAGTCACTGCCAATGGATCGAACACAATCACCAAGATTAAAATAAACCACTTCACCACTCGGTTCACCGCACGGTCCAAAGCCTCTTTTATCAAAACCGGATTTTCCGTAGCTTCTGCAGCCTGTACCTCAGAATCAAAGGCTCGAGCCACAAATTTAAACGAGCCTATATCAGTTGAACGGATATTTCCTTCAAGCTCAAGAATTCTAGCTTCAGCTTCTTCCTTCTTGCCTTGAAGTTCCGCTTTCATCGCTTCTATCTCAGCCGAACTATCTGGTCCGAATGCTGAATTAATCTCACTAAGTGAAGTAATCTTCCGACTCGCCTCTGCAATTTCACTTTCCAATGTGGCAATGCGACTATCAACGGAAGAACGGGCTTCCTGTAAGTTCTGCAGCGCAGTCTTCACATTATCTGCTTGCTCGGCACCACCTGTGGTTAATCCAGTTATACGAGAATTGGCATCTGAAATCTCACTTTGAATAAGAACGATTCTTTGATCCAAAGAGTCGTACCGGGTTTGTAGGTTCTCCCTCGCCTTATCCTTGGCAGACTGAATTCCATTCATCCTGCTCCGTAAAGCTTCCCTTTCAGAACCTTGAGTTTTTAGCAACTCAGCAGCCTTCTTCAGCCCATCCTCCTTAAGGAACCCACCCGCACCCTGATCCTGGTAAACTTTTACAGCTGCATCCAATTGAGCAATCCTACTGGAAACTTCCTCCTCTCTTGATCTTTCCCTTTCCAAACGTTCGTCAATTTCTCCCTTGTATTCCGATTTATCATTTTCAATCTGTGAGATATCCTGTCTTCTTTCGATAATCACATCCTGAAGACGCTTTTTCTCATCCTCACGTCTTTGCCTTTCCCCCACAATCATCTGATCAGTTTCATCAGCCAATCGGGATTTTGATAGTTCAGCCTGCTCAATGTCCTTACGTCTCTCAGAGATATAGCTTTCTAGTCTCAACCGCTCATCCGCCTGCTTTTCTTCTCGTAGAGTCGATCCTTTTTTTCCGGAAAGCTGATAAGCTGAGATCCTGCGGTCATAATCAGACTGTTGCTTTTGTAAGCTGGATATTTCCTTTTCGTACCCCTGCACTTGACTCAATGTTTGCTCAAATGCCTGCGATAAATAGCCATAGATTCCCGCAGATGTAATTCCAATTAGAAGAACCACTGCAAAGGAAAGGTAAGTCCTCAAAGTCGGATGACAGGATCGCCAATTTCTGTAAAGAAAAGAAGCCGCAATTAACTTTCCAAACTCCAAGCTGGAAGCCATGATAATAATAGGTATGGTAAACGAACTGACCGCACCAAAAGTTAAGGCAATTCCCCGAACACTAAAATACGCGGCACAACCTGCTATAAACAATGCAGATGCCCCTATCATCAGGGTAAATAAATTCATTTAAAGTTTCTTTCACATACCAAGGGTCGAGAAAACAACAACTTATTCCCATTGATAAAACTTATTCACCGATAAACGATTTCCGTTTCCCTTATTATCAACTAATATTTAACATATTACTTGATGGAGTTTCATCAATATTTTACAAACATTGACTGGATGGTCGTGGGAGGGTACCTACTGCTTACTACCTGGGTGGGGCATTTACTCAAAGGAAAACAGTCGACGATTAAAGACTTTTTTCTTGGGGGAAGGTCTCTTCCTTGGCAAGCCGTTGCTGGATCTATCATTGCCACTGAGATCAGTGGAGTAACTTTTATTGGAGTGCCGGGAATGGTTTACGCTGCGGGTGGTGACTTTACTTACCTGCAATGGGGGATAGGTTCAATTATTGCACGTATTATAGTCGGAATTTATTTTGTACGCGTTTTTTACGAAAGAGAAATATTTAGTCCATATGACTATATGGGTAACCAGTTAGGCGAAGGAGCGAAAAGGTTAGCTACCATCATCTTCCAAGTCGGCGGTATTCTTGGACAAAGCGTACGGGTATTGGTTGCAGCATTGGCACTTAAGGTAGTCACTCCACTTGAATTCCACCATTGTATTTGGATTATTGGACTCTTTGCTGTTGGTTGGACCCTTATGGGCGGAATGCGTACCGTAATTTGGACCGATGTGATGCAGTTTTTCCTCTTTGTGGGAGCGGGACTCTTTAGTTTATCCTGGATACTTTCTCAGATAGATGGAGGTTGGTCTCAAATGACGGAAGTAGCGGGAGAAGCAGGTAAGTTCACCCTCTTCAACCTCACGACTGACCCTGCAGTTGGCTTTACTCTCTGGGTTGCGATAATTGCCGCCCCTTTTCAAAACTTAAGTGCTTTCGGAGTAGATCAACTCAATGCGCAAAGGATGTTTTGTTGTCGCGATGCCAAAGATGCCCGAAAAGCCATGATTGCCAGTTCTGGAGCATTATTACTAACTCTTCTGATGCTTTTTGTTGGAACCGCACTATTTGCCTATTATGAACCTATGCGAATAGCAGGTACTGAACCCGCTATCTTTAACGAAGATACAAATGCAGTCTTTCCTGTTTGGATCGTCACTGAATTACCCGTTGGCTTACGAGGTTTAATTCTTGCAGGAATTTTTGCAGCAGCTATTTCCAGCCTCGATTCAATCTTGGCAGCACTGTCGCAAACAACCCTGGGTCTATTAAAACCGAAGACAGACAAAGACGCGGAAAAAAGGCGCCTCTTTCTCTCTCGTATTTTAATTCTCGTTTGGGGCATTTTGCTCTCCGCATTTGCCGTGGAATTAGACTCGTTAAGAGGGAAGGTTAATGTCGTTGTTTTAGCCTTCGGCATGATTTCATACACGACTGGTCCTATGCTTGGGATGTTTTTAGCCTCCCTACTCTCTCCTAAAGCGGGAGTGAAAGGCTTATCAATAGGCTTTGCCCTTTCCTTTTTGATGGTAGCATCCCTTCGTCCCGACTTTTATCAAATTCTTTTAAACTACAAGGTCATAACTTTTGACCAAGCCCTACAATGGAGTTTCCTACAAGATCGGAATGGTGAACTCGCTCCGACTATCAACACAGTCTGGGCGTGGCCGGTAACGGTTTTTATAACCTGGGGATTTGGTGTACTCATTCCTCAAAAGAAAAAATTTCCTTGATGATACATATGCTTTCGGCCCATCTCTTTCCTTCACCCTCAGAAATGTCAGAGAAGAAAGGTCTCTTTAACAAACCGAAAAGTCTGAGTGTACATTTTCAAAATTCTTCATTCGAATCTTTAATCCCTGTCTCTCCCATCCCTCTTAATAAAGTCGGGAAGTCATCGGCTGATCTCATCTTCATTCAAACAGATCTTGGGCATAAAGAAGCTTATAAGATAGAATGCGAAAGCACTGGGATTACCATTAATTCCAATACTGAAAATGGAGCTTTGTATGCCCTGCACACTCTCAAACAAATCTTCATATTATTTACTGAAAACCCGATACCCTGTTTTGAGATCTCCGACTACCCGTTACTTAGACGGCGAGGTTTCATGCTCGATGTAAGTCGTTGTAAAGTCCCGACAATGGAGTCGATTTTCTCATTGATCGACCTGCTTTCTCAACTTCGCTATAATGAACTTCAATTATACATTGAACATACTTTTGCTTTCGTTGATCATCCAACTGTATGGCAGGATGCCTCTCCTTTAACTGGAAAAGAAATTCAAGAGATTGATAAATACTGTCGTGAAAGATTTATTGAACTCGTCCCTAACCTGAATTCTTTCGGCCATTTTGAACGTTGGCTTCGACATGAACCATATAAAAAACTAGCCGAATGCCCGGAAGGCTTCCACCGAGATGAACCATATATGATTAGAGATCATGGTTCCGTACTCAAACCAAACCAGGAAAGCCTGGATTTCATTGATTCCCTTTATGAGGAATACCTGCCTAATTTTTCATCCAAAAAGTTCAATGTAGGTCTCGACGAACCTTGGGAACTGGGACAAGGGTGGAGTAAACCGCAGGTTGATGCCAAAGGTAAAGGTATTGTCTACCTCGAACATCTGAAAGGTATTTTAAATGCAGTTGAAAACCGAGGGAAATCAATGGAGTTTTGGGCAGATGTTCTTCTCGAAAACCCAGAGAATGCCAAATTTCTGCCGCTCAATGCATCCCCTATTATTTGGGGATATGAAGCGGATCACCCCTTTGAAGATCAGGCAAGAACTCTTTCCGCTTGCGGGTTAAATTTCTCCCTCGCCCCAGGCACTGCAAATTGGCGCAGTTTTTCTGGGCGTTGGCAAACTGCCCGAAAAAATCTCGAATCAGCATGTAAAAATGCACACAAATATTCGGCAGAAGGAATTCTGCTTACAACATGGGGAGATTGTGGAAACCATCAACCATGGGCAACTCTTTACGCCCCTCTCTTTCTAGCTAGCCAATTGGCTTGGAATGGTGGCGACAAGACAGATGAAGACATCGCATTGGCATTGGACCGAGATGTGTTTCTTTCCCCATCCTGTGGTCTTGGGCAAGCGTTCATCGAGTTAGGTAATTTAGACCAAAAACTTGGATTCACCTTACCCAACAACAGCCTTTCTTGGTTCTCATTATTTACCGCTCAACCCGATAAACTTGTCAAACACATCTCGGAGCAAACTTCAGTTAGCAAGCTCAAAGACGGGCTCGCTTCATTAGAGAAGATCAATCCTGGAACATTTAAGACTACGAATAATCTCTCTGTAGAATGGGCAGTTCAAGAACTTCAAATAGGGGTGGATCTCTCGAAAGTTGGTATCCTCAATGCCCTAACTTTAATCGATAAAAGTTCTGATTATTCAAAGCTTTTACCCACAAATCCTGAACTCATTGAACGATTTAAAAAAGTTTGGCTTCTTCGAGCCAGAAATGGAGGCTTAAAAGAGGCAGTTCAACTCCTTAATGGTGCAATCGAAAAAACATAACAAGTACTACTTAATCAATCTGAAAAACCGGCATTTCTGCTGCAATTGCATCCGCACGAACTCGACCTTCTTGAGTCAAACATATCCAATCATCGTTTTTTTCAGCTAGACCTTCCACAAGCAATTTCTCAAAAAATTGATTAATATTGTCCAAGGATTGCCGAGGCAGTCCAAAACGGTCGGATATTTTTGGTAAACAAATTCCCTGATTCATCCGCAATCCAAAAAGCAAAGCATCTTCCGCCAAGGCAATTGGAGTAAGTTGCTCAAACTCGTCATATTGATCATTAGTAAATCCCTTTACTATTCCGGCTGCCCATTCTTCTAAATTTGAAGGGTTCTTTCGTCTTTGATAATCAATTTGGGAACACGCAGATGGTCCAAATCCGATCCACTCATTCATATTCCAAGTATTTAAATTATGAAGGCAGACCATTCCATCCAAGGCAAAATTAGAAACTTCATATTGTTTGTAGCCTTCAGTAGGCAAAAAGTTCCATGCTCTCTCATAATATTGAGCCTCCTTGTCTGGGTCGATAGATAGTTCCCCTTTTGCTAGCCTGTAATATAATGCGGTATCCTCTTCAAAAGTCAGGCAATAGGTTGAGATATGATCCGGTTTTAGCCTAACTGCTTCCGCCATATCAAGCTCCCATTGTTCAATAGTCTGATGGGGGATACCAAAAATTAAATCCAAGTTTACCGATTCAAAACCTGCATCCCGAATATTTTTGTAAGCCTGGTAAACTTTTTTGGGCCCATGCTTGCGACCCAAATCATCCATTAACTTCGAATCAAAGGTCTGTACCCCTAAGGATATTCTGTTAACCCCACCCGCTTTCAAAGCAGATAATTTTTTTGGATTTACTTCATTAGGGGCTAATTCTATCGTCCACTCGACTCCGCTAGCCAATCCCATTCCTTGAATTAATTTACACAACTCCAATAATTCATTGGGCTGCAAAAGCCCGGGTGTACCACCACCAATGAAGACAGTATCAACCAAACGCGTCAATTTTGACTGTTTCATTTCCCGGCTAAGAGCAAGAAAGTAGCTTTCAATTTTCTTTTTGCTTGGTCTCTCCTGATAAAATGCGCAAAAGTCACATGTGGATGAACAGAACGGTACATGGACATAGAGACCAAGGCTTTGATTATGTTTTTGATTTCCTTCCTGCATCATCTTGCGTTATGAACAATTTCCACCAATCGACAAAAAGAAAATGAACCAAGCCAAATACAGACTCACTCTCCTTATCGCCATTCTCGGACTAGGAATTCTATCCAGTTGTCGCCAACCGACCTTTATTAATCTTACTTCTAAGAATATAAGTCAGAATCCTTCAGGTATATATACGCTCCAAACAGAAGTTGATATTCAAGATCGAAGAATCGACCCCAAAACAATTAAAGTTTCCGTGGTCGTAGGTGGGGAGAGGATTCCAATGGTTAAAGATCCGGTAAATTCAACTCTTTGGAGTAGTGATTATAAATTACCCCAAGGTTTTGATGAAGCGACATACTATTTTCAGGCAAACTACTCAACCAAGCTAAACAGTGGTGCCCTTAAACCAGGCGAAATAAAAAGTGACCTTCAGGTCTTTCGATTGGAAAATCGTTATGTAGGCAACTTGGCTTCTTATCGTGGTCCCGTAGGTGTTGAGATCGCCGTACAAGGTAGAGGTTTGACCAAGTATGATTCAATTTCATTTGGTGGAGAAAAAGCCCAAACCCGCTACCTTTCGGAAAATGAATTACGATTTACTATTCCAGCACTGCCTGCTGGAGTAGATTACCCGGTTCAATTGATTGGTGGACCGCATGGTGCTTTGGACATTGGCAATTTCCGTATTGATCAAAGTCCGCTTGGAGTAGTTCCCTCCTCACTCGAAATCGCTTCCGGAGACTCTGCCACCCTACTTTTCAAAATAGATTATGATGCTCCAAGTGGTGGACTTCCTATTGAAGTCAGGACAAATATTCCTGACTCTGTCGTTATGCCTGAAGCCATGATTGCCGAAGGTGATAGAACCGTAAATATCCCTGTTCAGGGTGGAGCTCCTGCTGAAGGGAAATTGATCATTACCGCACCAGGATATGATTCCTTAGAAGTCCCGGTGCGCGTTTTCTGATTCCCCACGATTCTTTAGACATGGTTGCTCCGTCCGGCACGGACAACTTCTCGGTTTCCGTAATCATCCCCACTTACAACCGATCTGCATTTTTGAAGAGTGCGTTAGAATCTGTAAACTCTCAATCTTATCCCATAAAAGAGATATTGGTTATTGATGATGGCTCTACCGACCAGACCGTTGAGAACCTTACACCCAACTTTAAATCCGTAATTTTTATACGACAGGAAAACCAGGGTGTATCTGCTGCACGAAATACCGGTATTAAAAAAGCCACTGGAGAATGGATCGCCCTACTCGACTCGGATGATCTATGGACAGTTGGTAAGATTGAAAAACAAATCGCACATTTAAGGCAGAATCCCAAAATTAAAGCCTGTCACTCGGGTGAAGAATGGGTGCGGAATGGGAGACGTGTCAAGATACCTACACGCCTCAATAAATCAAATGATGGCCTTTTCTCACGGAGCTTGGATCGATGTATAATTTGCCCATCCTCCATACTAATTCATCGTTCTGTATTCAAAAAAATAGGGATTTTTGATGAAGATCTCCCCCTTTGTGAAGATTACGATTTTTGGATTCGCCTGCTTCTTCATTATGAGATCGGACTTGTAAAAGAAGCACTGGTTATCAAACAAGGTGGACACTCGGACCAGCTATCCACATCCACTTGGGGGCTTGATCGATTCCGCGTGCAATCATTAGAGAAGATTCTTGCTTCAGAACCCTTAAATCCAAACCAGAAAATTGCTATTCTGTCCGCAATTGCACGTAAGGCTGACTTATTGAGTAAAGGATTCTCTAAACACGAAAAAAGGGAAGAGGCTATCTTTTACATGAATAAAAATAGCCAAGCCTATCAAAAAATATCTGGCTTGAAAAATATCAAAGTCTCATGAATTTCATAACTGCATTCCACGCAGAAGCACTTCCGCTCATAGAAAAGTTCCAGCTCTCCAAGAGAACAGAGGCATCTCCTTTTCCAGTTTTCAGTAATGACAGGCACAATGTTGTTATATCTGGAATGGGCCGAGCACAGGCATCCTTAGCCACTCAATATCTATTTACTGAAGTGATTAACATACCCGAACCAATTATAAACCTCGGTATTGCAGGTCACGGGGAGCTCGCGATTGGCACTCCATTTATTGCCAATCGTGTCCTACACCTAGATGAAAAAGCCGTCTACTATCCGCCTCCGGTTTTAAAACTGGATATTGCCAATTCAGGGCTACAAACCTGTGATATACCCGAGACAAAATATTCTCATCCAATTGGTTATGATATGGAAGCCCATGGTTTTTGTAGTGCCGCCTACCGTTCGATTACCCGAGAATTTGTGCAGTCTATAAAGTTTGTCTCAGACAACCCCACCTCCCCACTGGTTTCCTTTAGTCCAAACCTAGCCTCCAAAATCATCGGGACCCACATTGAATTAATTGAAGAAATTGCAAATCAATTGAAAAATATATTTCAGGAGTTACAACTTGACCCCAAGATTTATAAGATGATTAAGGAGTTAAAATCAACCTACCACTTTACATTTACCCAGGATTATCAATTGGAAAAACTTCTTCGCCACGCCTATTCACTCGGTATGCACCCGAATGATGTGACTCATATTTTAAACCAGTCCTCAACTGGCAAGATTTTCCTATCCGTACTGTCTCAAAAACTGGAGGCACTTCGAACTTTGCCATGATCGACACCATTTATTTTGAAGAACAAGTTGAAGAACACAGTCGTACTTTAAGACTATTTCAACGTTTCCCAAAAGCGACCCGGGTTCCATGTTCCCATTATAAAGAAATTTTTAATCCCAGTGGACAGAACTTCCGGGTACAGAAAAAGCAACCTGCACTCATTCTTGCCAAAAATTCCGGCAAATTAGTTCACCCTGTTCCGGCAACTTATGGAATTGGAGGTACACAAAATTTTTATTTTTCACACATGCTTAACTGTCTCTATGACTGTCGCTACTGTTTTTTACAAGGGATGTATCCGTCGGCCCATTATTTATTGTTCGTAAATTATGAAGATTTTTTTGAAGAGATCAAAAAAGCTGTCTCGCAAAAACCAAATGAACCCTGTTGGTTCTTTTCCGGTTATGATTGCGATAGCCTTGCTCTTGAAAGTCTGACTGGTTTTGCCAAGTCCGCTCTGTCCTTTTTTGAGGATCATCCGCATGCATTTTTGGAACTGCGCACTAAAAGCGTTGCGACTCAACTTTTAGAGAAGAAATTGCCATTACCCAATGTGATCACAGCCTTCAGCTTTACCCCACAGGAGATCAGTGATTCGATTGAAAATGGAGTCCCTTCAGTCTCCGCACGATTATCGGTCATGAAAAAACTCGCCAAAAAAGGATGGTCATTGGGTATTAGGCTAGATCCCATAATCGACTGTACCGACTTTGAAAAAAGGTACGAATCCTTGATTACTGAAATTTTTCAGGAAATCCCTGCTTCTTCAATTCATTCTGTTTCCCTTGGACCTTTTCGTCTACCGGAGCCTTTCTTTAAAAAAATGGAAAAACTTTACCCTGCCGAAGCACTCTTTGCGGGGAGCCTCGAAAAAAGAGGCCGGTCGATAAGCTATCGTAAAGCAGTTGAATCTCAAAGAATCGAGACCTGCCAAAATCTCTTACTTCAACATTTACCGCCGAATAAACTTTTTTTCTGCCAACCTGTTGAAGATTAAATAATTCTCCGATTGCCATTTTCAAATCAATTGCTTATGTTTGATTTTTCTTTTTTGCCACCTTAGCTCAGTTGGTAGAGCACTCGCCTTGTAAGCGAACGGTCGTCAGTTCGAATCTGACAGGTGGCTCCATTTTTAAAAAACAACAGAAAATGGCTATGAATTGTAAAATTGCAACAGAGCTTCTGGAGTATCTACTTCATTACATTTCACTAGATTTTAATGAGTAGATTACTAAAGAACAGTGATATGAGTTTCCTATTCAGCTTGTAAACTGACCCGAAAACCAAGCACATAATAGCTACTAGTTAATGGATTACCGCCGCGCTTGGCAGAGCGTACGCCAAACTCATCGTTATACCAGGATCCACCACGACAAACCCTGATTGAACCTGACTCAGGTCCTTTCGGATCAACTTGAATTGAGCCTGTAAAATTAGATTTCCAATCTTGTACCCACTCGGAAACATTTCCATGCATGTCGAAAAAGCCCCACTGGTTTGCAGCATACTGACCAACCTCGCGGGTTTGTTTAAAATCATTTCCTGTATTTGGCCCATCATTCCAGTTGAAATTCGCACGAGTAGAATTTTTATCATCTCCCCAATTGTAAGTAGTATTTGCTCCCGCACGGCAGGCATATTCCCATTGAGCTTCAGTGGGAAGCATATATTTCCAACCTGTAGGCAAATGACCGGCGGTTTGCTCGACCTGGTTCAACCGACTAAGAAATACCTGCACATCATTCCAAGATACTCCCTCCACAGGTCGATTGCTTCCTTTAAAATGACTGGGATCTTCACTCAAATCATTTAAATTCTCTGCCATTATTACCTGATATTGAGCCTGAGTAACCTCGTAACTACCAAGATAGAAACCGTTGCTTAGTATGACTTGATGCTCTACTTCATCCGCCCCACGTCCCTCTTCCGTATTGGGACTACCAATGGTAAAAGTACCTGAATAACAGAAGGTCATATCCATATCGATCGATTTGACAGTGTGACTCATCGGAGTAGAGTTCACATTGATCATAGTCGGAGAAGTCGCTACCGATCCGAAATCATTACTCACCAAAAGCGTGTAGTTTCCATCATGTTGCGACTTGTTTACATCCTGTATTACATGATTATCATTAATCGCACCTACGATCGACTGACCGTCCTTATACCATTGATAACTAAGATACTTTCCTTCGGCTTGAGAATAGAGGCTGACAGTCTGCCCATCAAAAATCAAACTAGGTGCCTCTGGGGCGATAACAATCTCGGGCTTCAAGTATTTTAATATTTGCTCGTTCAACTGAGCGGTTGTGATAGAATTTTCAGTAATCACAGGCCCACTTACCATGCTGCTTAGTTCGGAAAGAATATCCTGACCGAGCATCGATTTTTTAATGCCACCTGCAACTACTGACTTTGCGGTATTCGCAGATTGAGAGTTAAAAGCAAACGGAACGGAAGCAAACGGTCGGTCGGGAGTTAATTGTTGAAAGCCATTTACACCATCGCTGAACCACACTCGTAGGTTAATATCGGAATGTTCAGCAAAAAGGGAAGGATCAACCTCACTCATTCCTGTAATCGCAGTATTACCGAGTAAAATAGAATATAGTCCACCACTGACAGATGCCCTAACTAGGGTTTGTGGTTCTAATCCGCGAGAACTTTCTCCATCGTTACTCCAGTAGGTAATATTGCCATCCACATTTACTAGAGCAAATTTGAAAAAACCTATACCGTCAAAGGGTTCATTATTAACTACCACTTGCCCCGAATAATTAAGTACAGAAGGTAGTGCACACAAAAAATATTTCGTTATTAAGCTAGCAAAAATACAAATTAAAACCCTGAACATCAACAGTACAATCAGTTACTTTTTTAACCATGTCAATCATTTGAAAAATCAAGGTCCTTAAATATGAGAAAGAAGGTTAGACTCGACCAAATATTATCATTATGACAAACTATGGTTAAACCATAATGAACCTAAAGGATTCAAAAAATATCGTTCGAGCCTGCATTGTTGAGATTACAGATGATGAGATAAAACCGACAGATGAAATGAGTCTGATTGGAAAAGATGCCACTCTGGACTCAATGAAACTCGTGGAATTATGTCTGGCATTGGAAGATAAGGCTACGGATTTGAAGTTTGAATTTGACTGGACTTCAGAAACTGCCATGTCGAAATCTCGTAGTTTATTTCGTACTGTATCTTCCTTGGCGGAGGAGTTTCATGCACAATCTCAAAACGTACAATGATTATTGTAACTGGAGCCAGTCGTGGACTGGGCCGATCAGTAGCTGAACGCCTGATAGAATCAGGTGAGGAAGTCTTAGGCATATCAAGAGAAACAAAAAGTCTCCCATTTGAAGCAGTTGCGGGAGATGTAGCAGACCATAAGACTCTCAAATCGATTGCTCAAAAACTGCGTAAAGAAAAACGCGTATTAGAGGGGGTGGTTAATGCTGCAGGGATCGCATCCATGAACTTAGCTGTAACCACTCCACCTAGCATGACCCAAAAGTTAATCCAAACTAACTTGGTTGGTACCATTCATTGCTGTCAGGTATTTGCCCCGTTAATGATCCGTAGAAAAAAGGGAAGTATCATTAACTTCTCCACCATTGCAGTCGCTTTAGGGTTAAAAGGCGAATCAATCTATGCTGCAAGTAAGGCGGGTGTCGAAGGATTCTCCCGGGCGTTTGCACGGGAGATGGCTGACTTCAATATTCGAGTAAATTGTGTTGCACCTGGTCCCATCAAAACGGATTTACTAAAGGGAGTCAGTGAAGAACAAATTGAGACAATTGTCTCACAGCAAATTCTGCCAAAAGTATTTGAACCCCGTGATGTGTCTGATTTGTGCCAATTTCTACTGGGACCTTCATCCGCTTCGCTAAGTGGACAGGTATTGCATATGGGGGGAGCTTAGTGAGCCTGATCGAAAAACTCACACAAAAGTGGGGAAACTCGGATGACCCTTTCCTGATTCATCCAAGCGGTCAACTAAGCTTTACCGAAGTTTCCCAACAGGAACCGGTAGATTTATCCAGCATACGGAAAGGAGATGTGGTGGTCCTGATCGGGGATTTTGACCCAGCATCCATACTGACTCTGCTCAGGCTGATCGATTTGGGGGTTATCCTAGTTCCCCTGACCGTGGAAACCGCCGATGATCATGAGTATTTTTACGAGTCCGCCCTGGTCGATGTAATCATTGAGGGACGAACCGTCTGCCGAAGAGAACATGGGCAAACCCATCCCATGATTGAAGAATTGCGAAATCGGGGAAATGCGGGACTAGTTCTTTTCTCAACCGGGACTACCGGACGCCCGAAAGCGATCCTTCATGACTTCAGTTATTTCCTTAAGCGTTTCGATACCCCGCGCCCCACCCTGCGAACGATCAATTTTCTACTTTTTGACCACATCGGGGGAATCAACACGCTGCTACACACCTTGTTCAATCGGGGCGTGGTTGTAGCTCCGACAGATCGCTCGGTCGAGGGCATTTTATCAAGTTGTGAAGAGCACCAAGTGGAAGTGCTACCCACAACTCCTACATTTTTGCGGATGATGTTAATGAGTGGTTTAATCCCGGACAAAGTACCTCCTAGTCTAGGCATTATTACATACGGCACTGAAAGAATGGACCAACCAACTCTTGATCAGTTATGTGAACTTTTACCAGATGTGGATTTCCGGCAAACTTTTGGAATGTCTGAGCTGGGAATAGTACGGGTCAAGTCCGAGTCCAGAAATAGTCTTTTTATGAAAATTGGTGGCGAGGGGGTGGAGACTCAGGTGGTTGGGGAAGTGCTACAAATCCGCTCAACTAATCGAATGTTAGGATATTTAAATGCTCCATCCCCGTTTGATGAGGAAGGGTGGTATGACACCAAAGATGTTGTCGAAGAAATTGGAGGGTTTTATAAAGTTGTGGGAAGGACAAGCGAGGTAATTAATGTGGGAGGACTTAAATTTATGGCATCCGAAGTCGAAAGAGTCGCCTTACTTTACAGAGAGGTTTCGTTGGTCAAAGTAAATGGAAAAAACAACCCAATTACCGGTCAACATGCTGAAATCATAGTACAGCCCTCAAACTCTAAAAACTTTGACAAGATTGCATTTAAAAAACACTTATCCGATCATTTACAAAGTCATATGATTCCGCGAAAAATCATGATCGAAGAAGTCGAGATAGGACATCGCCATAAACGTATTTAAGGATATTAATAATGTTCACCTTTAGAGAAATCCAGGAAGCGGATGCCAAAATGATTTTATGCTGGCGCACTTCTCCCAGAGTTTCCAAATACATGAAGACACAAGTCGCTAATGACTTGAAGGAACAAGAGCAATGGATCCGAACCAGCCGGTACCAGACAAATTTTTATCATTGGTTAATCATCTTCCAGGGGCAACCGATTGGTTATTTAAGTCTTAGTGACTACTGCCCAATAGGCAGAACAACTTCCTGGGGATTCTACATCGGGGAGGAAGAACATAAAGGTTTAGGAGGACTAGTTCCTCCGTTCTTCTATAACTTCTGCTTCACGGAGTTAGGAATTAAGCAAATAAACGCTGAAATGCTCTATTTTAACACCAGCGTAATTGAATTACACCGATTGCATGGCTACGATTTCACTCCTAAACGGGATCGTGTTATCATTAACAATGGAAAAAAAATTTTACTTGTTTCAATGTCTTTGCAAAAAGCGCACTTCGAAGCAGGTAAATTCACCAGATTTAAAGCTACCTTCCCTACTTCTTTTTGGAGTGCAAGAGAGCAAGCCAATAAAGAATCACATATCTCTTTTGAAAGTATAACGGGAAGCGAAGAACAAATCCTTTACCTCCATCATTTACTAGCATCTCGAGAACATACGATTTCCCACGAAAACCTACCCAACCTCGTTACACATACTGAATTCGTCAAAAATCACCCATACAGGGAATGGTGGATAATTCGTTCTAATGAGAACTCGATCGGTTCTCTTTATCTAACCATGGAAAATGCAGTGGGGATAAACCTAATAACTGGTCACACTGACCTGTATGCACAACTCATCGAAAAAGTAAGATCTGACCACGACCCATTACCGGAGATTCCATCGGTAAGACCAAAATATTTCTTTATAAATGTGTCACCAAAAAATTTAGGTCTCTTAAACGGTCTTGAAAAAGTGAACGCAATGCACACCCAGGAATCGTATCGTATATAATGAGGATTATTGAGCCTTGGCGTTCCGTTCTATTTGGGCAAGCAAAGATTGAGCCTGTGGATTATCTGGTAATAATCGAGCCATCGTACGAGCGTAAGGCAGAGCATCCACCCAGCGACTGCGTTGAGCAAGAAGTTGGACTACATTTTGAAGAAACTCCGGATTTTCCGGTTGTATTTGTATAGCTTGTAAAAACGAATTGATTGCATCATCAATTTTATTACTCTGCCAGTAGGCAATAGCTAGGTTATTAAAAACTCGAGGATTATCTTTCCAGTATGCAGTTGCCCTTTCTAAGGAACGAATAGCTTCAGGTAGGCGAGAGCGATCCTCCGCCAAAAGAAGGCCAAGTGAATAATGAACCTGCCCCCATGTGGGTTGGAGATCCGCGGCTTCTCGGAGAAATTGTTCCGCTTCCTTGCTCCGCCCGCTTTTATTGAGCAGGGTCGCTAAGTTCATACGAGCAGGAACATAAGTGTCCTCTCGGCGAACTGCCTTTTTGTAATGGGTTTCCGCATCGAGAGGATTATTTCGGTTTTCGGCAAGTATTCCCAATGAAAGATGAGACTCTGGTCGGTCGAGATTACTTGTATATCGTAGTTCAAGTTCTGCAAAAACTTCGTTAAAAATCTCAAGGTCATTCCTAGTGAAAAGGGTTTCCGGAGCTCGCGCTAATATACGGGCAGCTTCAGTACGAACAGAACGTATAGGATCCTTTAGCATTGGTATTAATTCTCTGTGAGTATCAGCATCAGACAAATCTTCCAATTTTGATAAAGCTGCTACTCGAACTACAGAATCATTAGCGTCAAGATTCCTTCGGGCTTCATCAAAACTCGCGTCACTAATAAAACGACGAAGGGCTAGCATTGCACCCGCCCGGGTAAAGGCAGGTGAGTCTGAATCTCGACAGACTTCGAGCAGAAGACTCTCTGCTTCAGGTTTGTTATTTCGAAAAGCATGAAAAGCCTCAGGGTGACGAACATCTTCAGGGCGGTCTGGACCTTTAAATTTCTCCACCGCATCGGCAGCCCATTTTGCGTCCTTATCAATGTGGCATTTATTGCAAGCGTTGGGGGTGCCATACTCAACGGTATGATCAGGTCGGGGAATTCGAATACTATGGTCCCTTCTTTCATCTATACCCATGTATGTTTTATGTGGCATATGACACTCAACACATTGGGCTCCATTTGTACCTGCCTGATGGAAGTGATGATCCGAGGTGTCAAACCCAGTCGGATTATCTTCATTAGGAACATGACATCGGGTGCAAAGTTGATTGGTGTAAGTGTGTAATTTGACGGTGTGAGGGTCATGGCAATCTACACACTTGATCCCCTTGTGAAACATTTTACTCTGAACATAAGATCCATATACATAAACTTCATCGTCAATCTGACCATCGACATGGTAAGTTGGAACCTGCATATCTGGGGACCATGGTTGAACAACCTCTGGCAGAAAGTGATCAAGAAATGAATTATCAGCATGGTGCCCTGGGTGAACAAACCCACGCCGTGCATGACACTTGGCACAGGATTCAATTTGAGCAACATTACTGCTATTAAGATCTGCAAGTCCGAAGTGGCTCAAGCCATCCCATCCTTTGTTCTTTCTGGCATGTTCAACATGATCACGTCCCGGACCATGACAGGATTCACATGCAACATTCATCTCTGAATAAGCGGTGGAGAAGCTTTGCGAGGAATCATCAAATTGCTTGCGGAGATTAGTCGAATGGCAGTCAGCGCACATATGGTCCCAATTTTGCATCGAACGAGTCCAAAAGAGCGGATCTTTGGGTGCTATTCTCTCGTTTGGGTAAAGGTGGTACCATTCTTTTTTATCTACATCCCAGCAAGTAGGTAAAACCTGCATACGACCATCGGGAAATTTGACTAGGTATTGCTGAAGAGGTTCCCATCCGAAAGTGTAAGCTATTTCAAAAACTTCCATCTCGCCCTCTTGATTTTCAGTTTCGACTAAATATTTTTCATTTTCTCTAAAAAATTTGGTGGTGATACCATAGTTATTAAAAATTGAATTATTAAAGTCTGCTCGCACAGTTTGCTCAGTGGGTAATTCCATAGCGTGAAAGTGATGAGATTCCATCCATTTTTGATGAGACTCCTGATGACACTCCGCACAGGTTGCCGCCCCTACATATTCATCGAGTTTATAAATAGCGGAGTTTATTTCATCTAATGGCAAAGATTTTGATTCAGAATTGAAGTCATCCGCGCAACTTGCGGTCAAAAATATCATCACACAAATTAAAATAATTCTGCTAATTACAAATACCATGAAAATTAAAATAATGTTAAAAGCCTGGTAAATGGCAATGAGGTTTGCGGCTTTCTACCCTTGACAATCTCTAAGCTTAACCAAGGTAATAGAAAATCTAATTAATAACGCGATGAGCCAGATTTATCTTACTATCAATAATCAGCAAGCCGGTCCCTATGAAAAAGATGCTGTTAACCAAATGATTTCAAATGGACAGGTTTCAAAAGATGCACTCGGTTGGGTCCAAGGAATGGCAGCTTGGGAGCCACTATCAACTGATACATTCATAAACCTGGGTATTGACAATACAATCAAGCAAGAAACTGCTCCAATTCCACAATCAAGCAAAGCCCTCTCTAAGAGAGTTGAACAAAAAAATTTAGATAATACTACATCCAACGGTAGAGGAAATTTTCAGATTGGGAAAGCGATAGGGGAAGCATTTATTTTCTACAAGTCAAATGCGATTTCTTCAATTACTTGGCTCATATTGGCAGGAATTATGGGTGGAGTGCCAGTTGTAAATTTAATTGTCCCCTTGATGGGAGTGAATTTTTATACCTGCGTTCGAAATTTCCGCGATAAAGGTGAAAGGATGTCTTTAAGTGGATTATTTGATTTCTCATTCGCATTTGACAAGATTATTGGCCCTATTGTCGTTGGGATTTTAATTTCAATAGGTTATGCATGTTTAATCATCCCTGGAATCATTCTCACTTTCATGTGGGCATTTACACCATGTATCCAAGGCGATACCCCAGACCTGTCTTTTACACAGGCGATGAAAAAATCCAAGGCATTAGCTAAAGGGAATTACTTAAAAATTTTCCTATTTGTCGTAATTTTGGTACTTCTCGGTTTGTCGGGGTTCATTTTGTTAGGCATCGGAGCCTTAATCACATTACCTGTCGCTCATGTTGCCCTGTACTGTGCTTACGATCAATGTAAATCCTAGTAGTTAAATTCCTTACAGTATAGTCGCACTCATTCAAAATCAATTATTTGAATTTATTATAAAGAAATTTGTCACATAATTTATCGGCGAGGTATATAAAAGTATGCCTTCCTTAGACATACCGACTATTAGTATGCAGTTTTTTAATATAAATATTGAAAATAAGCGTTGCATCTTCCTGATCGACTCTTCAAGTTTTTAACATGAATAGAATTATCTTTGCCATCTTCTCTCTCTTAATTCTTACATCACATGCTTGGGGATTCGCTGAACGTGATTTTCGCTCCAAAAATGGCCAAGTTATACGCGGGACGATTGAAAAATACTTCGAAGATGGCGATGTACTTCTTAAACGAGCAATAGACTTGCAACTTTTTCGTATAAACCTCGATGTTTTCACCGAAGATGATCAAGCATTTGTAAAAAACAATTTCCCTCCCAATCATAACGCATTACCTGAATTTCAGCGCCCATTGTCAAAGGGTGCACTCATGACAAACGCTAAATATATCGATAGTATTATTGATGCTAAGTTACGATCTTACAACCAACGCCCCAACAAACTTACCACCGACGAAACTTTTCTTCGTAGAACTTACTTAAAGATTATAGGGAGAATTCCATCCTATGCTGAATCAGTCGCCTTTTTGACTGATCGCGATCGGTCCTCTAAAAGAACAAAACTTATTGATAGCCTCTTACTCACGGAAGGTTACGCAAGTCATTGGTTTCATTTTTGGGCAGATATTTTACGAGCTAAAGACAATTTTGGTAATCGTATGTCCGGACGACCTTTCATTGATTACATTAAAGAATTTGTAGCAATGAATCGACCCTACGATGTTTGGGTTAAGGAAATGCTTTCGTCAAGCGGACCTTATTGGGAAAAAGGAAATGGTGGTGTCGGATATTTCGCTAGAGATCAAGGAATGCAATTGGATAATATGTCTAACACTGTACGAATTTTTCTTGGTACTAGCTTAGAGTGTGCTCAGTGTCACGACCACCCATTCGATCGTTGGACTCAGAAACAATTTTACGAAATGGCAGCATTCACTGAAGGTGCAGGAAATCTGCGCCGTCGCGGGGCTGACAATCTAAATGCACTCAACAGACTTGCCCGCACAGAACAAAGACGTTTGGAGCAAATGGAGCGCCCTAGAGATGCAAGAAGGGTAAGAGACGCAGCACGTGACATATCCGATATCGTACAAGTTGGACTCGAAAGTATGGGTCGCGGTAAAATTAAACTTCCCAACGACTATCAATACGACAACGCACGCCCTGGAGAAGAACTTTCAGCTAAGACCATATTTGGTCTAGCTACTGAATTGGATGCAAATCTACAGGCTACTGGTTCTCGTGCATCTTACGCTAATTGGGTCGCATCTGAAGCTAACCCCAGATTTACCACTGTAATAGTAAATCGCCTTTGGAAAGAAGTATTTGGACTAGCACTCGTAGCACCTCTAGACAATATGTTCGATGATACAATGGCCACCCATCCTGAGCTTCAATTACACTTGGAGAAAGTTATGGTGGCTTTAAACTACGATCTAAAAGAATTTCTAAGGATTTTATATAACACAGAAGCATTCCAAAGAATGTCCCCCCCTCGTGAGGTTATGTCTCGTGATGCAAAGGACACGATTATGCCACCTGAAGTTAAATGGGTAGTTGCAGGGCCCTATCCTAAAGACCCTACCCGTAATAGTGTGCCTTACTTTTACCAAGGTCCAATGCTAGAACGTATGTCTGGAGAACAGATTTGGGATTCTTTAGTCACTCTAGCTTATCCTGATGTAGATAATCGTAAATTCCAAAAGCCAGCTGCTGGTTATGACAATTTTGTAAAATACACCGCCATGACTGGTGACGAACTCTTCGCAAATGTAATGCGGAGAACAGGACTTGATCCCAATGCAAAAGCTCCTGCTAGACCGGGTGGAAACAACCCAGCAATGCCTAAAATGGAACTTAATGCAAAACAGAAAAGCTCTATCGAAGTTGTCATGAAATACTCTGACCTCTATTGCATGAATTGCCATGATTCCGGGAAATCGCGGGGAGATGTAAACATGGAACAATTTCATGATAACCCGACCAAACTAGCCGGTGACCCAACTATGTTGAAAATGTTTGTTGCTGCTCTCGAGAAGAAGGAAATGCCCCCAGCAAAAAGTCAATTGCAACCCACTATTAAGGAAAGAGCGGAAATCGTTCAGGCTCTGAACACCCTTATATCAGAGGCACCAGCAGCGGGAGCACCAATGCAAGCTGGGGAAGCAATGGCTAAAAAATTAGGAGACCCGATAAATACTGATTGCCCAATCAAACCGGGCCGTGCAATCGACCCATCCTTGCTTGCTCTTAATGAAGATGGAGAGACTGTTGGTTTCTGTTGTCAGTCCTGCTTGAATCAATTCAAGCGAAATATGACTAATAAACCATCCCCATCCTCAACATCTTCTGCCGCTACAGTAAATTATGTTCGCGACCGAAACTCAGTTCGGGCTTCTGAGATTGGTTCACCAGCACCCAATGGTCACTTAATACGAGAGTTCGGTGGATCTTCCAGGGACCAAATTGAAAACAGTCACAAACAAGCCTCCGTTACTCAGGTTCTTAATTTACTAAACGGATATGTTGAGCAAAGAATATTAATGAAAAAAGATGCTCTCGTACTGAATACGGTTAAAAATGCAGGTAGTAAAGAGTCACAAATAGAAACTGCATTTATGGCTGTTTTAAATCGTAAGCCAGACGCTAAAGAAATGAGAAGCGTCAAAGACGCTTTGCAAAAATCTGGCGATAATTTTTACAAAGATGTAGTCTGGGTGTTAGTAAACAGCCACGAATTCCTTTTTGTACAATAGTAGTAACCTGTTTTATTTGAAATAAACAATCTAACCATATATAAAGGATAATTAATCATGATGACTAACTTTCAAAATGTAGACGAATACGGTCGTAGAGAATTCATAGCACAAGCCGCGAAAGCATGCCTAGGAGTTGGTCTGATGCCAATGGCTGGCTCATACATCCACGATAGCGTCAAGGCCCTCACTCCCGGAGCTAGACCCGCTGCCGCGAGACATGTTATTTATTTAAATATGACTGGTGCGATGTCGCATCTCGATACTTTCGCTCCTCAAGTAGATAACCCAACAATAATGGGCGATCTCAGGGCTATTCCAACTAGCGCCGATGGTATCTTACTTTCTGAATATCTACCAGAAACTGCGAAGCATATGCATAATGCTGCTATCATCAAAACGATGGTTACCAGCCAAGGTGCCCACGAACAAGCAAGTTACTTAATGCACACAAGTTACCTCAAAAGAGGTACCATTGTACATCCAACTTTTGGAAGTTGGGTTTCCAAACTTTCCGGGCAGATCAATCGTACGATACCGATGAATGTTAAAATAGGTGGTGGGGGTGGTGGAGCTGGTTTCCTTGAAGCCAAATATGGCGCTCTTCCTATCGGCAGACCTGGACAAGGATTAGCTAACAGTAAGATGGCATCTTATCTAGACGATACAATGTTCCAAAACAGAATCGCTGCCGCGGAAAAATTAAATGTTAATTTTACTGCTCAATATCCACAGAAAAAAGTTCGCGCTTATTCTGACCTTTATCGTGATGCAGTAAAATTAATGAAGAGCGAAGATTTAAACGCATTTGATATCAACAAAGAGCCAGACTCCATGAAAGAATTGTATGGAGAAACTAATTTTGGCCAAGGTTGCCTTCTCGCCAGAAGATTAATCGAAAATAAAGTACGTTATGTAGAGGTAACCCGCGGAGGATGGGACACACACAACGATAATTTTACTGCTGTAGGCAATAACTGTGTTGATATAGACAAAGCACTTAGTGGTTTACTCCTTGACCTCGAAATGAGAGGACTTCTCAAAGAAACACTTGTTGTTCTTACTTCTGAGTTTGGACGTACTCCAAATATAAACGGAAGAGATGGTCGTGACCATTGGCCTTACTGTTTCTCAGCATTTCTTGCCGGAGGAGGAATTAAAGGTGGTGCATCTTATGGAGAGGTCGATAAAGCAGGTCGTTCCCCAATTGAAGGGAAGCCAATTAAACCTGAAGATTTGAACGCTACAATCGCATATGCTTTGGGCCTTCCTTTGAACGATGTACAATATTCGCCTTCCGGTCGTCCATTCACCATCGCTCACAAAGGCGAGCCTTTATTTGATATTTTAGCCTAAGATTACAATGAAATGATTAGAAAAGGTTTACCGAAAATAGTATCGTTTGTTCTCCTTTTCTTTTCTCTACAAGCTGAAGAACCGTTTCGTGTCTTCAAGACACCAAGCGGCAAGTCATTTGAAGGGAAAGTTGTAGGCTATGAAGGTAAGACCTTCATACTTACAAATAAATCCAGTCAGCTATTCCAAGTACCCTTTAACGCCTTGTCTACATCAGACAAGGCGTATTTGGTTGATGCCGTCAAAGCAAACCGAATTCCGAAAGGGAGACCCGATTCCACGCCAAGTCACACAGCAGATGCAAAGGGTGTAGATTTCCACTCTCAAATCATGCCCATACTTCAGGAGCGCTGCAATGACTGTCATAAAGCTCCCTACGAAGACAATGGCAGAACAAAGAAACCAAAAGCTGGATTACGTTTTGATACTTACAATTGGGTAATGAAAGGAAATGATGGAGGCCCTGTTATTCAACCGGGTGATACAGACGCTAGCATTCTATTCGAGGTAATAACTTTACCCTCTGATGACGATATGATAATGCCTCCCAAAGGTGACCCTCTTACTTCGGAACAAATTGATCTCTTTCGTCGTTGGATATTAGAAGGAGCAACTGAAAAACCTTCTGGAAAAGTGACCTCAGCCACCGTGACCAAGAAGGAATCCACTCCTGCTTCAGGCGAAGAAAGCAAAGATGATCAAATTCACAAAGCACCGCCCAAGAAAATTGTTTCTTTTCGTCCCGGATCTTTTTTTGCACATGTAGTCGTACCCTTGGGAGTTAGCCCTGATGAAGCATTAGCGTCCTCACAGGGCTCAAAGCCAAAACCAGGGGAACCCATTGATTTCGATAGACATGTTTTACCGATCCTTGAAAATCGTTGTAATGACTGTCATCACGCCCCTTTTGATAGATCAGGCCGTTTGGTTAATCCTAAAGCAAGTTTGCGTTTCGACACCTTCTCTCAGGTTATGAAGGGTAACCTTGACGGACCTGTAATAGTAGCAAATGATCTGGAGAAAAGTCGATTATATAGCGTGTTAAACCTTCCTGAGGATGATGATTTATTTATGCCTCCCAAGGGTGGCCCAGTGGATGCTGATCAAATTGATATCATTAAACGTTGGATAGAAGAGGGTGCAAACCCGTCTAAGAACAGCGTCTCTGCCACAAAAGGTGGAATACCTGCTGCTGACGAACCCGTTAGTTTCACCAACCATATTTTACCCTTGTTTGAAAATCGTTGTATGGAATGTCATGGCGAACCTTATGTCAAAAATGGTCGTACAATCAAACCGAGGGCAGGATTACAGTTAAACAGTCATGAATGGGTAATGAAGGGTAACCTCGACGGTACTATTGTTACCTCCGGAGATCCCACTGATAGTGCTCTTTATCAAGTAATAATGCTTCCAGATGACGACCCCGAAATTATGCCTCCGAAAGGAGAACCTTTGACGGAAGAACAAAAAATAATGGTTAAAAGATGGATTTTAGAGGGTGCATCTGAGCAACCTGCGGCAGAAGCCGCAGATCCAAACGCACCACCTAAACCTAAAGCTATAAAAGAGTTAGTTGTTGGTTCAGTTGAGAAAAAAGTTTCTCTTTTAGAAATGCTTTCAAAAAAAGCTAGTCTTCCTTCAAAAACTCAATTACTAGCCGCTGAAAAGTCTGGAGCTCTCGTTACTCAATTATCTGAAAGAAATTCACTTGTAAGGGCAGAATTTTCATCGTTTGCAAGCGAGATTAATGACGCGGCACTTGGTGCTTTTGGTAATATTAAGAACAACATATCTCATCTTGATATTTCAAGGACAAAAGTCTCTGATGTTGGATTACGGGCCGCAGGGTCAATGCCTAATTTAACTTGGTTGAGTGCTCGTAATACAATTGTTTCAGATAACGGTCTAAAATCATTATCTTCTCTACAATATCTCTCATATCTTAATCTTTCGGGTACTAAAGTTTCAGATAAAGGGCTTCAAACCTTATCTACTTTTAAGTCACTGAAAGAGATTTACTTGTGGGGTTCAGAAGTTACCGATAAAGGCGTTGAATCTCTAAGAGAATCATTACCAACCGTTAAGATACTATTTTAAAGGCGAGATCCTTTACCCTATTGGAGAAGCTAAATTTTGCATTACATTTCCATAACAAAAGTAAAATTTGCTTTCTGACCGAGGGAATACATTATGATCTCGTAAATGGATAGCCGTGTATTCTGTGTCGAAAAAATAAGATCTGACTTCCCTGTTTTAAGCAGAGAAAACAGAGGGAAACCTTTAGTGTTTCTTGATAATGCAGCTACATCACAAAAGCCTGCTCATGTAATTGATGGAATATGTGAGTACTATCGCTCTTATAATTCGAATGTACATCGAGGAATCTATGAACTTGCTGAAGATGCAGAAGGTCTCTACCACAGAGCCAGAAGGATTATAAGTAAAAGATTTAATGCTTCTGAAAATCAGACTGTTTTTGTGCGGGGTGCAACCGAAGGACTGAACTTGATAGCTCAATCATTCGGGTCCCGAGTCCTTGGAAAAGGAGACAAAATGATTGTCACAGAAATGGAACATCACGCAAACATTGTTCCTTGGCAAATCCTTTGCGAAAAGATAGGCGTAACCATAATAGTATGCCCCACCCTTCCAGACGGATCACTAGATAGCGAATGGTTAACAAAAAACATTCAAAGGGATGATGTTAAACTTCTAGCGCTAACTGCTGTTTCGAATACTTTGGGCACTGTTAATCCTGTTGAAAAAATTGTAAAAGAAGCCAACAGTTTTAATGTTAAAACTGTTATTGACGGCGCACAATGCGTCCCACATCAGACATTTGACTTTAGCAGGATCGATTGTGATTTTTTTACCTTTTCGGGTCATAAGGTTTATGGTCCTATGGGTATTGGGGTTGTCTTAGGCAAAAGTGAATCTCTAGAAATGATGTCTCCATACCAAGGAGGTGGAGATATGATTGAAGAAGTAAGCTTTGAAGGGACCACATTTGCTCCTCCTCCCCAAAGATTTGAAGCAGGAACTCCAAATGTAGCAGGTGCAATAGGTTTGGGTAAAGCAATTGAATACCTTGATCAGTTTGATATGCAGCAAATTTCTTACCATGAACAAAATCTACTTCAAATCGCAAGCAGTGGCCTGTCTCAAATAAATGGCTTCAAAGAACACGGAACAACGCAAGGTAAAGCCGCGGTTTTGTCGTTTACAATCGAGGACATTCATCCTCATGACTTAGCCACCTTTTTAGATGCTCAAGGAATCGCTATCCGCACAGGACATCACTGTTGCCAACCTTTAATGAAATGCCTGGGGGTAGATGCGACCGCCCGTGCCTCATTCGCTATGTATAACACTGAGGAGGAAGCCGCTTTGTTTGTTAATGCAGTTAGCAAAGCGGTTGATATTTTAAGGTAAAAACAATCCTATTTTTTTATCCAGGGTTGACGAGAATTTACTTCGATTTCTTGATCAATATCAGTCATTCGTTTTGAAAGCCTAGCAACAATAGCAGGTTGCTGCATAGCTAGGTTTTCCTGTTCACCCAAATCATTTATCAAGTCAAAAAGCATGGTTATTTCCTTTTGATTTTTGTTTCTGGGCTTTTTTCGCAGTAATTTCCAATTTCCGGAACGAATACCTTCTAAATCTCCTCTAGAAGTGTAATACAAAAATTCATTCCTCGGCGACTCTCCTGTCCCAAGAATAAGACTAGATGCGTCTAATCCGTCGATTTTTTGATTTTGGGGAAGACTCTTTTTAGTTATAGTAGCAAGACTAGGCAGCAGATCTATCGTTCCCATCAATTCGTGACACTCGGTACCAGCGGGGATCAATGATGGAGCCCACATAACACAAGGAACACGTTGCCCGCCTTCAAATGTTGTGCCTTTCCCCTCGCGTAAAGATCCTGCTGAACCACCGTGGTGCTTGAAAGATAACCAAGGTCCATTGTCCGTCGTGTAAATGACAATAGTATTTTCATCAAGTTTAAGATCCTTCAAAGTGTTAAGAATTCTGCCAACTTCGAAATCAATATGCTCAATTACACAAGTGTATGCATTTAAAGGATTCGGATCTCTCACATCGTCAGGAACATATAACGGTATATGGGGCATAGAATGAGGAATATATACAAAAAATGGATTATCTTTATTCTTCGTTATAAAAGAGATAGCACGGTCCGTGCATCTTCGGGTGATGGTTCTTTGATCAACAGGTAATTCTACAATTTTTTCATTCTCTATAAGAGGGGTTCGCCATTTCGTAAGAGTTGATTCAGGATCTTCCCAAAGGATATCCATTCCACCGTGACCACCTCGAGGTTTTCCCTTGTTGTCCGGGTGGTTCATGTCATTAGAGTAAGGAATTCCAAAATAGTGATCAAAACCGTTTTGCCTGGGCAAAGTTTCTGGATGATGTCCAAGGTGCCACTTCCCATAACAAGCAGTAGCATAGCCTAGTGATTTAAAATGATCAGCTATAGTATACTCACTAGGATTCAATCCTTTGTTTGAACTTGGGAAAAGTACATGCTGATGCATACCAATACGTTTCGGATAGCAACCAGTCAGTAGTGCTGCACGCGATGGCGTACAAACTGGTGAAGCAACCATAAAACTCGTAAATTTGCGCCCCTCTTTTGCCATAAGGTCGATGTTTGGAGTATTAATTTTTTCTGAACCAAAACACCCCAAATCACCATAACCTTGGTCATCAGCAAAAATTAGAACTACATTAACTTTATTTTTATCTGCATGTAAGTTTACAACCTGAAAAAAGATAGCAAAAGAAAAAATGAGTGATTTCATACCTTTACTTTCATCAGTCCAGTAAGTTTCCATCAAGAAATAAATGTAAAAGTTTGAACCTTTTTCTTGCGACTCTGATAATCAAAAGCAGAATTAAATCAAAAATTTATTACTTATATGAAAATTCTCCTTCTTCACATCGCACTTTTTATTTCTCCGCTGCTTTTGGCCGATACTAATTTCTCTTCCAAGACTATTGATTTAGGCGTGGTTGTAACAGACATTGAAAAATCCCTCAAATTTTACAAGCAGGTTGTAGGGTTCACTGAGAGAAGTGGCTTTGTAGTAGATGGAGATTTCCCTAAGAAAGTCGGTCTCACTGATGGTGCTTCTCTTTCAATTCATGTGCTCACTCTTGGAAATGATAAAAACGCTACAAAACTAAAGCTTATGGAGGTTGCTTCAAAAAATCCGGTTAGAAAAGTGCAGCAACCTTACATTCACACGCTATCTGGATTCTCATATATCACGATTTTTGTAAATGATGTAGATCAGATTCTTTCTGATGCAAAAAAATATGGATACAAAGCTTATGCAAAGAGTCCTCAAACCTTGCCCAAAGGTCTTCCTCAAGATTTTTGCCTCCTAATGCTTAAAGACCCAGATGGGAATTTTGTTGAGATTGTGGGTCCTACTACTCAAAAATTGAAAGTCCAAAAGAAGTAACAAACTTAAAGATACCCGTTAAAGGTAATCACAGGAAAAATTTTAATTATAGTCTCGAAATTTGAATATAGAGAGATATAGTATAGCGTAATTAGTCACAATCTTGGCGGTAACATGACAAATAAACAAAAAACAAATTTCACTCCTCTTTTTCCGAATTTCTCAAACGCAGAAAAGGTTTCCTCCCCACTTAAGAATTCGTCTACTCCGGATGACAAACCGGTCTCAGACATCCATCCGATGGACTTGAATCATCGTTACCAAACCGGGGACGCCTTCACTATTCTTTTTTTAAGCAAAAGAGGAATGTCCAGGTCACCTTTAGCAAGAGAAGTGCTTCGTGAAAAAATTGGAAAGTCCCCTTTCTTTGGAAAATATCGAGTCTCTTCCCGGGGAGTCACACAAGCGTACGATCAATGCCCTATTGATGGTAATTTAAGAACTTATGCAGATAAACTAGGATATGTTCTTCAAGGATACTCTCGATTTGCTACTTTACCAGATATCGCACAGGCTGATCTCATTATTCCACTTGATCATGAAAGCGACGATTTCGCTAAAGTTCACAAGCAAGCTATCCGAGGGAAAGTGCGAACTTTTGGAACCTTTTTATCAGCTGGGAGTGTCCCGTTCCTTGAAGATCCATATGACCGAGAAGGAGATGTAACGACCGATGAGAGATACTACGATATAATCCAAAACATAAAGTTGGGTTGTTCAAAAATCATTCAAGCCTTACCCTCCCTAATTTTAAATGGTTAAGAGATTGTAAACTGGTCTGAACCTGCATGTTTTTTTAACCTCAATGTGCTTGATAGCTAGGTTAAAAAAACAAGTTCATCCATCCAAAATTTGTATCGGTTGTACTTACACAACTGACCCCTACAACAATACTTTCAGGGCTTCCTTCCCCCTATCAATGATTATAATAGCGGTAGATAGGAAATTAAACATTGAATATAAAAAAGCTTACAAGCTATTTCTGCAAGCCACCTCTTTATATCATTCATAATCAGAAAAATTGTCTTGATAAACTTGCTAATTAACCAAAACAGATGCAGAAGATTATTTTTTATTAATAACTTAACATCAAAAAAACTTGAGTAAAAAATTTTCTCAAATCTCCCAAAGTAATTTTTTTAAAAGATTTGTAATCTGCACCATCCTCTTAGCTGCTATCGTAGTGGGTGCTCAGACTTACAAAAATTTTGCTGCTGAATATACCCTAATTCTCAATTTATTAGACCAATTTATTCTGATTGTTTTTCTGCTAGAAGTAATCATCAAAATTTTAGCAGAAGGGAGAAGACCATTTGATTACTTTAAAAATCCTTGGAATATATTTGATTTTTTAATCGTTACTGCATGCCTACTTGAACCACTGCTAGACTTTGGTGGTGAATTTCTGCCGGTCCTTAGGTTGGCCCGAATTCTTCGAGTACTGCGCTTGGTTACGGCTATCCCCAAACTTCAATTATTAGTTACCTGCTTACTGAAAAGTCTTCCTTCCATGTTTTATGTGAGCATCCTTCTATTTCTTCTTTTCTATATCTATGGAACCTTAGCTGTATTTTTTTATGGGGAAAATGACCCCATTCATTTTCGGAACCTTCAAACCTCCATCCTTACCCTATTTCGAGTGGTCACACTGGAGGATTGGACCGATGTGATGTACATCAACATGTATGGTGCAGATGCCTATGGTTACTCTCATGCTGATCTATTATCTTGGCAAGCAGTTCCCTCTGCATCTCCGGTTGGAGCAGCAATATTTTTTGTAAGCTTTGTCCTTATCGGAACCATGATCGTACTAAACTTGGTCATCGGAGTCATCATGAATAGTATGGATGATTCCAACAAAGAAATTTCGATTAGGGAGGAAATGAATCGTAGGAATAAGAATCCCGAACCTATACGTGACAGTATGCATGACCTCCATGAACAAATGGAAAAACTGTCCAAAGAAATGCATGTCATCAAAAAAATGATCGAAGAACAAAACTCTTCCAAAAGAAAAAAATCTTTATTGCCCTAAGTCATAGGAATTAAAGGCTTTGCTTTTGCCAAATGCAAAGAAAGTCTTCATTGTGAGATTATTAAAAACATGGCAGAAGACGAAAAAGAATACGATTTCACCTCCATAGAAAAAAAATGGCAGGAGTATTGGGAACGCGAAAAGACCTTTCTTGCGGAAGATCAATCAGAAAAACCAAAATATTACGCCTTGGATATGTTCCCATACCCATCAGGTGCAGGATTGCATATTGGACACCCTGAAGGCTATGTTGCTTCCGATATCCTTGCTCGATACAAGAAATCATGTGGTTTTAATGTCTTGCACCCTATGGGATGGGATGCCTTTGGTCTTCCAGCCGAACAATATGCCATTAAAACCGGCACTCACCCATCTATTACTACCCAAACCAATGTTGATAATTTCCGCCGGCAAATCAAAAGTATTGGTTTTGCCATTGATTGGAATCGAGAAATCAATACCACTGACCCAGGTTATTACCAATGGACTCAATGGATATTCCTTAAACTGTTCCAGCGAGGTTTGGCTTATGTTGACGAGAAGCCTGTTTGGTGGTGCCCGAACCTGAAAGCTGTCCTTGCCAATGAAGAAGTAGTAGAAGGTAAATCAGAAGTAGGCTCTCACCCTGTCGAGCGAAGAAACCTCCGGCAGGTTGTTCTTCGAATTACCGCCTACGCAGAAAAATTACTCGAGGGGTTGAACGACTTAGATTGGCCTGACTCAACCAAGCGACAGCAAAAGGCATGGATAGGCAGGTCTGAAGGTGCTGAAGTTCAGTTTCAAGTAGATGGGTCGGATGACAAGTTGAAGGTTTACACTACTCGACCAGATACTCTATTCGGTGCAACTTATATGGTCGTTGCTCCAGAGCATCCCCTGCTTGAAAAACTGGTAGTTGAAGAAAAAGTGGAAGAGGTAAAAAGCTACACTGAGACAGCCGCTAAGAAGAGTGATCTAGATCGTACCGATCTAGCAAAAGACAAATCCGGCGTATTTACCGGAAGTTATTGCATCAATCCAATCAATGAAGAAAAGATTCCTGTATGGGTTGCTGACTATGTTCTTATCAGCTATGGGACGGGAGCGATAATGGCCGTTCCCGCTCACGATGAAAGAGATTACGAATTTGCGGAAAAGTTTAACATTCCAATTACCCGAGTAATTACCAATCCAAAGAGTGATGAAAGCAAACTCCCCTATTCTGGTCAGGGTACTATGGTTAACTCTGGAGAATACAACGGACTTGATGCGAATGATTGTAAAGTGAAGATCATCGCTGACCTCGAAGCAAAATCAGTGGGCAAAGGTGCAGTTAATTATAAATTACGAGACTGGATTTTTTCGCGGCAAAGGTATTGGGGTGAACCGATTCCTTTGGTCTGGGTATCTTTGGAAGATTTTAAAAAAGCAAAAGCTACGGAAGGAATTATCAAAGATTCACTTCCCCAAGAAGCCGTCACCTCAGACAAGGATGGTAAAACTTGGTATGCCCTGCCCCTACCCGCCAGTGAACTTCCTCTAAAACTTCCAGAAGTCGAAAATTATCAACCTTCTGGAACTGGTGAAAGCCCACTGGCCACCATTACAGAATGGCTAGATATTTGGTTTGATTTGGAATCAGGTAAATCGATCTCCCGTGACCAGCCTAAACCCGATGGCGATAATTGGGTCTCTGCCACCCGGGAAACAAACACCATGCCTCAATGGGCCGGATCTTGCTGGTACCACCTTCGATATCTTGATCCAACTAATTCCGGAAATCTTGTCGATCCCCAAAAGGAGGCATACTGGGGAAGCCCAGACTTTTATATCGGAGGTGCCGAGCATGCCGTGCTTCACCTTCTCTATGCTCGTTTTTGGCATCGATTTCTCCACGATGAAGGCGTATTAAAAAACCCTGAACCTTATAAAAAGCTTTTCCATCAAGGCTTAATCCTTGGAGAAGATGGAAACAAAATGTCAAAAAGTGTGGGAAATGTTGTCAGTCCTGATGTGGTTATCGATGCGTATGGGGCTGACTCCCTTCGACTTTTCGAAATGTTTCTAGGGCCTTTAGAAGCAGTAAAACCATGGAGCGAAAAAGGAATCGAAGGCGTTCATCGTTTCCTTCGCAAGGTTCACCGTGAATGCAACAACATAGATAAACACAAAGACACAGAGGAATCTAATAGGGAGACGCTCAAGGTTCTCCACGAAACTATACTCAAAGTAACCGAGGCGGTTGAAGATCTTCGTTTCAATGTTGCGATTTCTCAAATGATGATCCTCATCAACCACTTACAAAAAGCTGAGTCTTACTCACTAGACACAATCAAGTCGTTACTCCAACTTCTTGCCCCTTTTGCTCCTCACTTGGCTGAAGAACTTTGGGCAGAATTAGGCGGGCAACCCTCTATTGTAAATCATCCGTGGCCAGTCGCTCGCAAAGAACTATTGGTAGCGGATGAAATCACCATTGTATTTCAGGTAAACGGAAAATTACGGGGGCAAGGACAATTTCCTAAAGATGTGGATAAAGATACAATCCTATCTGCCGCCAAAGCAGACCTAAAAGTTCAAAGCTTTTTAGAAGGCAAAGAAATTGTCAAAGAAATCTATGTCCCAGGAAAACTTGTCAACTTGGCGGTTAAAGGATAATTCCTCAGCACATGTCCCGCTTCCTGCCCGAAAGTTTTGATGCGAGCCGTCCCCTCGTCCTGATTGCTGGGCAAGGAACTTACCCCATTCTTCTTGCCGAAAGAGCAAGAAAATCTGGTATCCCACTTCGACTGATCGAACTTGGAGGAGAAACTGCATCCGAACTGGTCTCTTCTTTTCCCGTGACCGAGAGGTCGGCGGTAAAAGTAGGGCAAGTAGGAAAACTCCTCAAGGAACTGAAAAAAATGAAAGCAGGCTATGCAGTGATGGCTGGGCAAGTCACCCCGGGAAAACTATTCAAAGGCTTACACCCCGACTTCAAGGCCATCCGTATACTTGCTGGATTGGAACGAAAAAACGCAGAGACTATCTTCGGCGCAATCGGAGATGAAATTCAGAAAACTGGAGTTCATCTCCTAGACGCTCGAACATTTATGGATGAGGACTTAGCTGAAGAAGGCCAAATGGTCCAAGGAAAGGAAAAAATTGAACCTAAACATCTCAATCACGGAATTGAAATTGCGAGAGAAAATGCAAGATTAGATGTGGGACAGGGAGTTGTGGTAAGTCGTGGTACCGTGCTAGCAGTGGAAGCTTTTGAAGGCACCAACGCGATGCTTGATCGTGCAGGAAATTTTGGAGCAAAAAATTGCCTTTTTATAAAACTAAGTAAACCCAACCAAGACACTCGTTTTGATGTGCCGGTATTCGGCTTACAAACTCTAGAGGCAATGAAAAATGCTGGTATTGGAAATGCGGTTTTGGAATCAGATGCACTCTTGTTGTTGAACAAAAAGAGTGTGCTCAAGAAATCCCAAAACTTAGGAATTGGATTACAAGGAACTGCAAATTAAGTTCTGCAGATTTCTTCAGGGTAGCTTTTGATGTCATCATCAACCACTTTTCTAAGGGTAGGGTTTTTAATTCTCATACTTACTCCATGGTCCTTTTTGGTAGGGATACTTCGTAAAGACCTCCTCATTTACTTCAATGCCTAACCCATATCCATCAGGCAAAGGTAATTCGCCTTTTTCGGGAACAGGTGCATCAGGCACCAATTCATCAGCCATCGGAAATGGATACATAACTCGCTTATCACGATGCGCATATTGAGGATACTCCAACCATCTGGCGGTTTTCCGAGGGAAGCACGAACCGATCAAAGCATCAACTATAGTCTCCAAGGCTGTTCCACTGTTATGAAAAGCAAAAGTTGAAAAGCGACGCTCACAAAAATCAATAATTTTAGACAAACCAGAAAAACCGCCGTGATGACTTATATCTGCCTGTACTATATCAACACAGTCCCTTCCCAAAAGAGTTCGAAAACCAAGAAAATTCTTTTCGTTTGCCCCTGCTGCAATATCCACATAATGCAAGGACTTTAGGCGTGAATAGGCTTCGCGGTCTTCAGTTGGAAGCGGTTGCTCAAGCCAGGTTATTCCATGCATTGCTATAGCTTCAGCTAAAAACTCGACAATAGCCGCAGAATAAGATTTGTCTCCCATTCTAAACCAGGCATGAGCATCGAGGCATAATCCCACATTTGGGCCAACTGCTTGCTTGATTAACTCTACAGTCTTTAGATCGTCCGCGGGGCCAAGTGCAGTTTTAAACTTGTAAGCTTCAAACCCAAGTTCACAAACCGCTGAAGCTTCAGCAGCATGATCTTCTGCAGATAGATACATGCCTGCACTACCAATGCAAGCAATACTTTCCTGTTTTCTACCGCCAAAAAATTCTGTTACGGAGCAACGATTAACCTTGCCCCACAAATCATACAAAGCAATTTCAACTGCACCTGCTGCTGACCATACATCGTCTCCATGAATATCAATCATTTCCTCGACAAAATTTTCGGGATCAAATAGATCCTGTCCTAGAATTAAGGGAGAAATTTTATCGTTGATCATTTCTACAACTTTCTCAGATGCAGAACCAGGTGCATAGCCAACTAAATTATCATTGGTAACGATACGTAGAACCATTGCATCTCTTTTAAAAATTGTACGGCGACCGCCGTTAAAGGGATAAGTCGCGGGTTCAGGTAACGGACAACTAAGAAGGTGCGGTTCAATAGATTTTATGATCATAAATAAAAAAAGACTTCCGCCTTCGCCGTGCATCGGGCATACTGGTTCTGTGACCTTTAAAGGTCCAGGTGGGTACCCTCGCAACGCCTTTAGTCTTCCGATTTACGGCCTGACTGCAAACGCCTGTCGATAGATTCCCTTAATGAGTGGAGTAAGGAAAAGAACCAATAAAACTTCTCGAACGATGCAGAAGTCTTAATCTTATTACTAATCCATAATAACCCATTGGGTCAAGCTGAGGATTGCATCAAGCTCTAGTCAGCAAGCGTATTCCGAATAATTGAGACCTTTCTCGAAAACAAAACATCGTAACCCCGACCTTCTATTTGCTTAAATCGACTCAGTTCCTTCAAAAGAGATTCCTCCTTAAATCCAACTCCACGAACAAGAAGAAATTTAGAGGAATAGTCTTCAAGTAAGCCTGCTTCCAGTACAGTCCCATTTTGTCCCTGCCTTTCAATTACAACCTTTCTACCTCGATACTTTTCGAGAATTGGTTCCCACGCATTAGGTACAAGCTCGGATAAACCGGAACGAACTTCCTCCACCCTTTTGCCTGAATCCTTTACTTTCGAAAAGGATGAATCTTTACTTAAGGCACCGATGATAGACTTAGCTGCCTGTCCAAAGGCATCTTTTAACATATTGTAAAAATTAAGTGCGATTCTTTGTGATCGTTGAAAGATATTAGGATGAAGTATTCTCAACGTTTCCTTTTTCCATAATACTCCTGCTCTCGTATCGGAATCTGGAGTAGGTCTAATTACATAAGGCATTTTATCAATTTCCGTAGGATGAAGGACAAAAGAATCAATTAGACCAAGTTCTGTTCTCTTTTTTTCAGGAAAAATAACCTGAATACCTTGGGCAAAAACATTCAGTTTACCCTCAACTATTTCCCCCGAAGGTGAAGGAAGTATTACACAACACCCTTCAAACTTTTTAAGACAATGATCTTTAGACCTTCTCTTTAAAACAGTTCCAATGAGAGCCGAAGCAAAAAGAAAAATCAATGGGAGCCAAAACGCGAAGGAATCCATATTATTTGCCTAACAGACCATTGATTAAAAACGAGCTAAATGTTAAAGTCTTGCATGAAAGCTTTTCCGTTGTTTGCATAATATGTTAATCCCTGCCCAAATTGAAAACCATCAAATATCTTTCCTATTTATTTTCACTTCTTTACCTTTTTGGATGCGGTGGAGATTCTGAATCTGAGAATTCCACAGAAAAAAATGTACAAAGTCCCCCAACTGCGTCTTCGAGTGATATACCCAAGATCATTGATTCACCGCTTGATTACCCTGAAGTTCGTGTTGAAGAATTAGATCATACTCAGGAGTTTTTTAAGGAACAGCACACCACAAGCTTCAGTTATGTACCTCGAAAGAACTGGACTAGCTATACAGCCTCCAAAAATGGCATTCTGACAAAAATTCTGCTTTTTGGGAAAGCAAACCTTATTGATTCCCCACATTACGGTCTTTCTATGAGTGGTTTCATTCGTGCAGATAAACCAGACAGTGGCCCCAAATATGGACAATGGAGTCTTTCGCGGGATGAAATAGTCACACAATTAGCTTCACAAAGTCTAGACGCAAGGAGTGCAGGTTGGCTAACAATTAAGATGCGTGGAGAAATTCCTCAAATTGCAGGGACTAAATATTTTATCGTATGTGACCGTATTACGGAAAACAAAGCATGGTTCGGTGAGTTTTCATTTGCCGAAGCTGATCCCTATGGGTTGGGAAGTCATTGGCTTAGTCCGGAACATGATTTGGTGATGAGAACTTATGTGGGTAAAACAGATTCTCAAATTAAAGCCCTACAGGTAGATCCACAACCGGAAAACTCTCCGCCTTTAGTCAAGGAAATGTTACCTATTCCGGTTTCACAGAGTCCCAATCAACCATTTATTGTGCAAACTCCTTATACTCCAGAACCTATTTTAAATGATTCAAACAAAACGACCCTAATTCAACCTACTCTGGAAAAAAATCTCGAGACTAGCCCGGATTCAAACCGTTCAGAAAATAACCAAACAATGAAGAAAAGCTTGTTTGATCGTCTATTTAAAAAATAAGCCCATTTATCGAGGGATTTAAGTTAAAAAGATTGGTACCAGGAGGCGGACTTGAACCGCCGACCTTCGGGTTATGAGTCCGACGCTCTAACCACCTGAGCTACCCTGGCAACAAATTCTCATTATGTGGCTCCGTAGATTTTCGTCAATGATAAGAATATTCTAACGCATTCTCTTTGATCTTTTTAATAAGACCCTTAGTTTTAGGGACTATATTTAAAATCTTTTGTGAAAAATTTGGAAACTACTGTACTTATTATCGATGACGATGCTGAAATTCGCTACTCTTTGGATCGCGTTTTAGCTGCTCAAGCTTTACGCGTTATCTCGGCTGACTCTGGAGAACAAGGCATTGAAACTGCGAAAGAAGAAAACCCGACCATAATCTTTTTAGACAATCGTATGGGCGGGATATCGGGAATCGAAACTCTGCAACACTTGAGAACCGCTGCTCCTCAATCACTCGTTATTTTAATGACTGCCTACGGAACCACGCAGACAGCTATTGAAGCAATGAAACATGGTGCCTTCGATTATGTGCTCAAACCCTTTGACCTAGCCAAGCTCAAAGATTTAGTAGGTAAAGCACTCAAAGCTAGTAAAGATTCCCTCAATACGGAAGATGCCTACGAACAATTACTTAATTCTTCTGATTACGCTGAAGGAATCGTTGGTAGTGGAGAAAAAATGCAGCAGGTCCTTAAACAGGTCGGGCAGGTTGCTGCATCTGAAGCCACTGTTATGATTACCGGAGAAAGCGGCACAGGAAAAGAGCTGGTAGCTAGATGTATCCACAGGCATAGCCATCGGACGGATGCCCCTTTTCATGCAGTAAACTGTGCAGCAATTCCTGAGAACTTGATAGAAAGTGAACTTTTTGGGCATGAAAAAGGATCATTTACGGGCGCAACCGATGCCAAAGCCGGACAATTTGAACTTTGCCATGGTGGAACTCTTTTCCTCGATGAAGTTGGCGATATGCAATTACCTACCCAGACAAAAATTTTGCGGGCAATTCAGGAAGGTGAAATTCAAAGAGTAGGTGCAACAAAAGTGAAAAAAGTGGATGTCCGCCTTTTGGCTGCAACCCACAAGGATCTTGAAAATATGGTTCAAGAAAAATCTTTTCGCGAAGATCTGTATTATAGACTCAATGTTGTTCGTATAAAAACTCCTGCATTACGAGAAAGGATGGAAGACCTCCCTGAACTAGTTGATTTCATGCTACAGCGTTTGAATAAAGAAAAAAACACTGGAACTGCTGAAATTTCTAGGGAAGCAATGGATTCATTATGCAAATATGATTGGCCTGGGAATGTAAGAGAGCTAGAAAATGTACTACACTCGGCTTCCGTTATATCTAAAGGCAAAAGAATCTTAAGTAAGGATTTACCCACATCTCTTATCTCTGACATTGAAAAAAAACAGATTAAAAATCTAGATTCTTTTACCGAGGAGCCAAAAAAAGAAAATACTTTGCCGGAACAGCCTCCCGTGCTCGATTCCTCCCAAGATAATGATAATCGGGTAAATTTCGGAGAGAGTAATCTTGCCAACGACCGACAAAGCTCTGTGTCGAATGCACCTAGCTCAATTAGTTGCGATGAGAGTTTTGACATCGCATACGCTCATGCCAGAAATAAAACTGACCGAAATTTGATCGAAACTGTCGAAAAAGAAATCATCAAGAGAGCGTTAAAAGAATGCGGAGGAAATCAAGTCAAAGCCTCTGCACTCCTAGGTATTACTAGAGCTACCCTTAGAAAGAGAATTGATGTTTTCGAGATTCGGTACTGAAAAATTTCGCCTCACTACTCACACTTGCCTTTTTCCTCAGATTACTTCATTCAAGCTATATATCTTTTCATAATTCTTGCTCATGCATCCACAACGAATAGTCATTACAGGAGTTGGACTCACATGTCCTTTAGGTAACGATCTGCCTACCTTTCGAAAAGCACTTCTCGAGGGTAAAAGTGGAGTAGTTAACTTTCCAGTTAGGAACATGGGAGAACAGGCAGCAGGTGTCTGTGAATTTGATAAATCGAAATATCAAAACAGAAAAGAAATCCGTGTTGGCACTAGAGCTGGAGGGATCGGTATCTATTGTGCCCACGAAGCACTGGAAAACGCGGGTCTTGAACTAGACAAATTAAATCCTTCTCGAATAGGAGTTTATCTTGGTATCACTGAACATGGAAATGTTGAAACGGAAACAGAGGTTTGCCAGTTAGTTGATCACTATGATGAAGATGTCAAATATTGGACTCATCACCACAACCCGAGAACGGTCGCGAATAACCCTGCGGGTGAAATAACAGTCAACTTAGGACTAACTGGACCACACTACACAATCGGTGCAGCCTGTGCAGCGGGAAATGCTGGGATTATTCAAGGCGTCCAAATGTTACGTTTAGGCGAATGTGATCATGCATTAGCTGGCGGAGTAAGTGAAAGCATTCGAGCATTTGGAATTTTTGCAGGTTTCAAGAGCCAAGGAGCCTTAGCCGCCCATGATGATCCGACTAAAGCGAGCCGTCCATTTGATACCGACCGAAATGGTATTGTGGTAAGTGAAGGGGGCTGTGTATATGTTTTAGAGAGACTTGAGGATGCACTTTCTCGAAATGCCAATATTATCGCAGAGATCGTGGGATACCGTATTAACTCAGATGGTACCGATTATGTCCTGCCTAATCCGGAAAGGCAGGAAGAATGTATTCGACAAGCACTTGCAAATGCAGAACTTTCCCCCTCCGATGTAGACCTCGTTAGTACTCACGCGACTTCAACGCCACAAGGCGATGAACAAGAGTGTAAAGCTGTGAGAAATGTATTTGGTGAAGGTTCAGGTACATTAATCAATAACACTAAAAGCTTCATTGGGCATTCAATGGGTGCAGCCGGGGCAATTGAATTGGCAGGAAACCTTCCTTCCTTTAATGATGGCATTGCTCACGCTACCATCAACTTAGATAACCTCGACCCAAATTGTCATTTGCCCGGTCTTGTTGTAAATCACCCACAAAAGAAAGATGGTGGAATTAATGTAATTTTAAATAATTCTTTCGGAATGCTCGGAATCAACTCAGTTCTACTCTTGAAAAAATTCAAAGGTTAGGGTAGAAAGAAAACAAATTGATATGACTAAGGAAAAAATCGAACAAATTGTACTTGATATCATTGCTGAAATTGCACCAGATGAAGACTTATCTGATGTCAAACCTGAGGTTCGCCTTCGCGATCAGCTAGATCTTGATTCGATGGACTTCCTTGATATTGTCATGGAACTTAGAAAACAACATAGTATAGATGTCCCTGAAGCCGAGTATCGCGAACTTGAATCATTGGAAAGTTGTGGGAACTACCTACTGCCAAAGTTTGAGGCAGTCGCTGCTGCCTGATCTCCGCATCTTACCCTTCTAGGAGAGCCTCACAAGTCTCCAAATACTGTAATGAAAGATAATCATTACGATGTAATAATAATAGGTGCAGGTCTATCTGGTCTCTCTGCGGCAACAAGACTAGGGATGTTCGGAAAAAAAGTTTTATTGTTAGAAAAACATTATGTTGTTGGTGGTCTCAATAGCTTTTACGCCAAAGGTGGAAAAAAATTTGATGTTGGATTACATGCCCTTACCAATTTTCCTTCTGAATATTCAGGAAAGAAATCTCCACTACTTAAATTATGCAGACAATTACGAATTCCATATGAGTCTCTTGATCTGCAACCCCAGTCTTTTTCAAAAATATCATTTGCTGAACAAACATTAAAGTTCAACAACGACTTCGAATTTTTTATTTCTGAAGTTGAGTCGCATTTTCCATCCTCAATCGAAGCCTTCAGCAACCTCCTAAAAATGATGGAAGAATTCCCGGCGTATTCTACAGATGCCAAAGAACTCTCCACTCGTAAAATTCTCAAGAATTCAGGAATTGATCCCCTACTGGCTGAAATGCTTCTATGTCCGACCTGTTACTATGGCTCGGCCCGATCCAATGATATTGACTTCCCAACCTTTGTTATGCTTTTCGATGCCATTTTCAAACAAGGCTTAGCTAGACCTACAAGAGGAATACGGGCGATTCTTGATCCTCTTTGCAATAAATTAAAAGAACTTGGAGTTGAAAGAAGAATGAACTGCTCAGTCAAAAAGCTTCATTTCAAGAATGACCGAATTGAAGAAGTTGAATTGGAATCTGGAGAAAGTATAACCTCTGAACAGGTAATCTCTACTTGTGGTGCCATAGAGACAGAATTAATGCTAGGGACACCAGAAGATAAAAAATTTAACGCAGAAGTAGGTCAGTTTACTATTATTGAATCAATGGCTGTTATTAAAGGGAACCCAAAAGATTATGGTTGGAAGGAAACTGTTGTTTTTTTCAATGATTCAGAAACATTTCACTATCAATGCCCCGATGACTATGTAGACATACGCTCCGGGGTTATTTGCATACCAGAAAATTACCAGTCAGATAGTGACAATAAGGAATTCAAACTTCGTATCACTCACCCCGCTAATTTCCAGAAATGGGATGGTCTTACTAAAGATTCTTACATTCAAAAAAAGAGAGTTTATGAGGAAAAGATTTTCAAAAATGGACTCAACTATATTGCCAATTCCACATTTTCACTAAATTCATTTTCTGAAAATATTTTAGTTCGTGATACTTTCACTCCTAAAACTGTAAAACGCTTCACTAGCCATGAAAACGGCACCCTGTACGGTTCTCCAACTAAAACAAGAGATGGATCTACCTTGTTTAAGAATCTATTTCTTGCAGGAACGGACCAAGGTTATATTGGAATTGTGGGTGCTATGCTTGGTGGAATCGCAATTGCGAACAACAGAATTCTACGGGCAAATTAAGAACATTCAGCAATCAGTTTCTCCTGAATCTCTGCCATTACTATATAAGCAAAATAACCTATCCGAACGGAAGATTTCTTTTTTTCCAACTCAACTTCTCCCTTCTCCAAGTCTTCATCTGTCAATTCCTTCAAGGAGTCCTCGCGTAAGGTTATCCTTAATTCTGTTAAACTTCTCAATAATTCTTCAACCTCGTCATCCTGAACCTCTACATATCCATGCTTAAACTTTGGATTTCTCAGTAATCTTGCTAAAACTTTACGATCATTTAGAAACTCTTCCTTCAATCCGCTTTCCCACGCTTCCACAAAATCCTCGTCGAGAGGGTTTGGGCAAGCAAAACTTACGCCACTCGTCTTGGAAGCTTTCCCAAATGTTTTCTCTAGTTCAGGTAAAATTGCCTGAAGAATCCTAGGGTCAACCTGTATTTGAAAATCAATCATCTTTTTCCAAAACAGATTGGAGGCGCCACTTTTGCAGCTGAAAAACATAGCTTTCGGCTTGTTCACGCTCTCCAGTCCATAAGATTGATTTCCCTAGTTCATGCACCTCTTTCATATGCTTAATCGCTTTTTGCTCTCCGTATCCAAACACTTTCCGAAAAACCATAACCACATAATTCATGAGGTTTACCGGATCATTAAGTACTATTACCTTCCATACCTGATCAAGTTCGGGTTCAGTTTCGGTAATCTCAATAGTCTCTGGATTTACTGACAAGGGCATGGATGTTACAGTATACAATGGAATCTATAACCTCCATATTAAAAAGCTGATAACATTTCATTGTTTAGAGGCTTGCCTGTTGCCCCATAAAACAATTTTTTAGATGTATGCTAAAGATTCCAACTTTTATTATCGGCGGACTTCTAATCTTAACAGGTCTGGTCGGTTTTCTACTTCAAGATTTAGGGTTATCCCTAAAACTTACAGGACCATTGGCAGATGATGCTGAGTTCACTCTTTCGGACGGAAATGATTCAGTGACAGTAGACTTGGGGTTCCCATCTAGCAAATCAGCAGGTGAGTATGCTTTTTGGATGGTGCATCAGCTTAACCTCAAGCACGCGAAAGATCGTTCACAAGCGAATTATGCTGTTGAACATGGATCAACTGCCTATGAAACCAAATCTTTTTGGCACGCATCCTCCAAAGGTAATACCCAAGATATTCTCGTAAAACATGCTGACACTGGTGAAATGGGAGATCTAGCAAACACAGATACGAATCGTTCAACTATCCGCTTTGTTTACAAAAATTTTACAAATAATACCGGTCCTGTCACATTAACTTCAACTAATTGGGCAAATGTTAAATCAAATCCTGAATTAAAACCGGGAGATTCATTGGAATTTGATAAAAGTTGGACTGCATTTATTCCAGGTATTATAGGAATTATTTTGATTCTTCTCGCCCAAGGAGCAGAGTCTGCCCCCAAGGCAAGAAAGCATATCATGCATGTCGCCGTTTTGATCGGTCTTGTAGGATTCATTGCTGTAGCGAAACAATTACCGAAAGCAATTTCGGAAATGAACTGGTTAAAGAGCGAAACCTATGGAATCATTCAGGCATCAACATTGAAGTCTACAACCATGCTTGCATCCGCAGGTCTATTACTAGTTTTTGTAATCCTTTGTATCGTTTCTTTTATCACTGCTCGTAAGGAAATGGCAGCAAAAGCAAAAGCAGAAGCGGAGAAAAAGAAAAAAGTCCTCAATAAAGTAAAAGCGAAAAACGAAGACGCGAATGATAACAACTCTGACAAGGATGGAGATAATGAGAAAAAATCG